>Ga0163161_10000216_pt1 | contig 52671 bp, 65 predicted proteins | sample S45metaG_FD_129847 | JGI IMG/M metagenome (GOLD analysis project Ga0163161, IMG submission 129847) | Switchgrass rhizosphere microbial communities from Kellogg Biological Station, Michigan, USA - S4-5 metaG | ecosystem: Host-associated > Plants > Roots > Rhizosphere > Soil | place: USA... | reverse complement strand
TTACCTCGTGTGGCCATGATGATGATTAACAGGATCAGTATAATGTACAACGTCCACCACAGTAGAGTACTGTCACTGTAGGTTATGTCCATTCAGTGTGTGCAAACCTGTGGTCTGTAGACATAGGGGTATGGGTAGGAGTAGGGGTATGCTCACTTAGTGGTTTGGCACACACATCACAGGGTAGCGTACAGCACCACTCTATGCATATGGGTATATGTTGGTAGGGTTGTGCAGCAGCATCTACGTACTGTAGCAGCAGCTTACCTAGTGCAGCTACCTGTGTAGGTGCGTCCACTGTAGTCATCAGTAGTGGTGGGTCAGGATCAGTAGGCTTGTGTGGTGCGTCACGATGCACCCACACTCTGCCACTCCTGTACAGGTACACGGTGTATTCAGGCATGCTGTGTGCACTCCTGGCAGTCAAGATACCATGTGCTACGGAAAAACCTACGTGTAGACGTTGGGTGACGAAACGTGACATTGGGGTTAGGGTACTGGTACGTTAGTCCACACTGTGTCTCTACTGTGTACACCTTAGTTTGCTGTTCGTTCACACGATGCCACACTGGGTTATAAGCATCAGTGTTGATAACGTACCTGTCACTGGTAGTGTTTGGGTCACGATGTATGGTCATGTTAGACACAACTTTCTTCATACTGATACTGCTGGTACTCTGGACTGTACTCTGCTATGGCTTGCATACGGTCCCATAGTCCTGTACCGTCACTTCCACATGGGTGGTCTGTTACCCAACCTGCTGGACATCCTGGTTCCCAGTAGCTGCCAGATTCACCAGGATCGTACTCCATGATGGCAGGTTGTAAACAGTGTGGACACGGTATGGTGACCATAGGAGGGGTAACAGGATAGTCACGCTGATACGAGTGCATGGTCATGGCTGTGTTACTTCCTTGCTACACGTTGTACAGCTATGGACAGATGGCTACCACACGTGTAGATTGGTCCGTTACCATCAAACACGTTGTATTTGGCACGGTACCCTTCTGATGGATAGCAAATCTCACACTTATGTGTGTGGTTGCCTTCTAAGATTTCAACTGAGGCTGTTTTGTAGTCAGACATGATGGTTACTCCTGGAGTAGTAGCTACTCCCTCAAATGAGGGAGTAGAACCGTACTGGCCCAACACCGTCACGCTGAATGCGTGCAGTGGGAGTGTGCCCACGCTCACCCTCGTTGGTGGTGTCGAACACGTACACCACGGTATCAGGGTAGCTGGCACAATCACGTGCCTTGTCAATGGCAGCAGTGATGCTGTCAGAGAAGTACTCACCCTTGGTGTCACCAAGCAGGTTGACAACCAACAGTGCAACACGTGCACCAGCAAACGGACCTAGTGAGAGTGGCTGTGCGTTCATAGGAGTGTGCTCCATGCGCCAGTTTTGTGGTGCTTCACCACTGCGCACCACTACTATAGCAAGCACAGGCACAGCGTGTCAATACCCATTATAGGCTGTTTTGTGCATTGTAGGTGTCCAGTCACAGGTGCACTGAGGAACTAGACAGGCACGTCTAGCATTGTGCAACACATCTAGGTGCTTGCACACAGTACAGACTGTGGACTGTAGCAGGTACTGCTGTTCGTCTGGTTCTAGCCTGTACCACCAATCCAGTATGTAGGTATTATGTGTCATGGCAGAGCTACCCTACGCACCACTAGCTTAGTCTCTTTGTCTGTAAGCACCTTGTGGTGGTAGAACACGGTATCTGTGTTGGTCCGTAGCATGGCATACGTGTTGATGGCACGTGCTACGATGTCCTGATGTGTGGTGTTCAGCAACTTGGCCATACGATCCAGGGTGATATCTAGCGTGCTACCTGGAGCATGCATGGGTGGTTGCTTCTGGAGTAGGGCAGCTTCAATGGCTTTAGCGTTACTGGTTGCTGTTACAAGGTATGTAGCACGTGCACCAAGCAAGGTTGGATCAAGTGGCCAACCTGCCAACACTTCTACGGTGTTATCGTCACGTACTACAACTGTGCGTTGCACTATGTTAGGCATGTTTTCCTTGCTCTGCACAGGGGTTCTTAGTCCACAGGGTGGGTTAGGTGTGTCTACAGGTAGTGTAGGTGTGTTAGTCTGGTGCTTGTATGTAGGTTGTTAGGTGGTGTGCTAGTTTGGCAATATGTTGGGCTATGTTTGGGTCATACTTGTTAGCCTGCTGTGCCTGTACAGTGTAGTGTTGCATGCTGGCCAGCAACATATGTGCTATGTGTGCTGCACATGCTCGTTGGTATCCTGGCATCATAATGGCAGGTTGGGTGCACTTAGGTGTGTCGTTATGTGCTGTGTACTCACAAGTAGTGTAGTTGTGTGCAGGTGTTGGTGTGCCTGTTGCACCTACATGTTGGTACGTTGGTTGCTCACCTGTAGCTGGATTACCAGCAGTACGTTGTATGTACTTAGGCAGTGTAGGTGCCAACTGTGTGTTGCTAGGTGGTAGTTGGTGTGGCCTGTTGCTGTGTGTAGGTGGGCTGAAGGTAGGTGGGGGTGTGTTGTTGCTGTCATGGGTTGTCAACGTAAATATACCTTCCTGTCACAGGATGCTTTATGCGTGTACGTTTGGCTTGCTGCTCGCGTACTTCCCTCATTTCTTCAGGTGTACGTTTCTTACGTGGTTGTGCAGGTACTTCAGCCATATGTACGGCTATTGCACGCATACGTATACGGTTGGCACGTGTCCATTGGTGTGCTGTTATCTGTTGCCAATGGCTGTTGTGCTTCTCACGTTTGGCATTCATACGTGCACGTGTCATGATGTTTTTGGCACGCTTTACCAGTATGTCCCATTTGTTGGCATGCTGGTTGGTAGCTTGGTGCTTGTGATATATGGACAGTGCACTGTAGTATGCACGCTGTGCACGTAGTATGTTGGTGTGTGTATCGTTGGTAGGTTGCTGTGCATATGCACGGTCACATGCAACCAAGTGTTGGTGTAACTGTACTATGTGGTTGAGGGTTGGTGGTGGGTTGAAGGTGGGCATGGCTAGTAGGGTTCTCCTGTGGACTGATGCCAGTATACCACATAACAGGCAGTAAAGAATATCCCTGCATCTAAGTAACCATATATCCTTTTATATGAATTGTATGTATGTTTAGTAAATTTTACTAAACCTATATACTTTTGCTATAAAAGGGTATGAGGTATGTTAGATGCAGGTGTATTCTTTATTGCCTGTTTCAGACAGTACCATTCCCTAGATTCTCGATATATCCAGTGATGAGCATGGAACATCGGTCACAAAAATGTTCCTTCAGGTAAATTTTGCCTAGCTTACCAATATTCTTTGGTTTAGATGGTGGTCTAATGCCTACAGGCAAACGTGCGTCCCTCACGATACTACGTACCTTCCAGAAGGCATTATTAACATGTGTGGGTATGCCACATCCAGCACACTCCACAGTACCACTCTGTACTGTGCTCTGTTCTGGTTCCATTATTACTCCACCTTCCTTCCTTCCATTACTACTGACACATACTTATGGGTGCTAACGCTCACCAGATTGTCACACACAATCTTGTGAGTCAGCATGGTAGCAAACGTGGCCCACTGGTCACTCTCTACCTTACCAGTGACTTCATACTCCCATTCAGTAGGCTTTCTCTTTTCCTGCATAAACTTAGGGGTAACCACTCGCACATTCACGTTGGTAACCCCTGACACCTTAGTTAGTGCCACACGGTTAGCCGCGTCCACTCCACACACTGTTACTGCCACATACTGTGCAAACATGGTTTGTATCCTCGTACCGTAGTCCGTTGCTGTGCTGTGTTGCTGTGTTCAACTAAGTTGATTGTACCAAGTAAAGTGCACCACGTGCAACCTTACTTAGCACGCTTCATTGTATAAATACGTGTGCACTCGTAACGGTTGTCCCATGTGCTCTGCACTATGTCACTCACCTGCACACCCTCCAGCATCTTGTAACCACGCTTGGCAGCTAGCACGTTAGCACGTCCCTCAGCAATTTCGGCGATGTCATGCCACCAACGTGCAGACATGTGCACGAAAAGGTGACCCTTGTGCTCACCCCACTTACGTAGATGTGCACTAATCTCCACACCTGTCATGTCAACCTGCTGCTGCTTGCGTGCCATTGTGTTGTACCGTCCAGTTCCTTGTTTCTGTGCTCAACTGAGTTGATTATAGCAAGCTGTGGTGTGTGCACACAACAATTAGTGCACACACCTTTTAGCGTAGTCTAGCTTCAGCTTATCGAGGCATGGTGCACAGATACCGTGTAGCATGCTGTGTCTTACGTACACCTTACCACCATTACCACGCACCACATACTGCCACGTAAACAGCTTAGGCATGCCACCTAGCCACTGTGTGCCACACTCCACACACAGCACACCCTTTAGTGTGCTGTGTGTCTGCGAGCTACCATACTTACTTAACATGGCTCATGCACTTCACGCACATGCTATCAGGTAGCGCGTCTGCGTTGATAGGCTCACTACGTGGTGTGGCGTACACGCGCGTCTGACGTTGGATGCACAGCACACGCGACTCAGCAAGTGCAGCACGATAGTTGCGCTCGTACTGCTTGTAGGCAGCACTCTGGAAATGCGCGCGTAGTTCCTCCGAGTCATCTTCCTTGGTTCGCACGTACTCTGGCTTGGCGTTGCGTGCTGCAATGATCCGTTCAGCATGCTTAGCGTTCATCAGGTGGTTCTTACCAGTAGCGTATGCAGGGTAGAAGGTCTGTGTGCGAAGGTTGACTACTAGGCGTGCCATGTTGTTGTCCCTGTGTGGTTTGGTGTGGTGTTTCGTTCCACACTCATATAATAGCACGCACCCACACACCACGCAATAATTATCTATACCCATTACACGTGTTACGTGCACACTAGCTGTGGCTCATGTCAGCCAGCATGGTCTGTGCACGTTCTACTAGCTTTCGGTACACCCGTATGTCATTGCTCTGTACACTGGGTGCTACTACCTGTAGTATCTTCTCTAGCATGTCTGCTGCATCCTCCAGGTTGCCTGCAAGGTCTTCTATCAAGTCGTGTAGTTCTTCTGTGTTAGTCATGGTGTGTACTTCCATTTCCTACGCCTGTTCACTCTATCGGTCATGGCAGCTATCTGACTGAATAGTCTGTTGTCCATAGGCTGTGCCTCTATATGGGTACTAGCTACCACGTACCCTTTATTGCCTCCACCCAACACAAATTCCCTACCATCTGCATGGCTAAGTATGGCACGTATGGTATTGCCTTTGAGTCCAGTTACAGCAGCTATGGTGCCTACTGTTATGGGTACTCTAGTTGCACGCACCAGTGCACACACTATGTTGTATTCGTATGGTTTCCAGTTAGTTTTACCTGTTCCATGTATCCCTTGTGTTTCCATGCTGTGCTAAGCTGCCTCTTTCCTCAAACCTGTGTCAGAGTAGACTAAGGTCAGTGTAGTTGTAACTAACGGCTAACGCACTGCATGTAGAACCCTGTGCAGTTCCGAGAAAATCTGCCAATACAGTGTTACGCATAGCTGTTTAAGAAGTCCCATGCACGTTTGTTCCAATGTGCATCAGCTAATGCGTTATGCTCATCTTTACCTTCAGCAGGTAGCTTTGGGTTACCAAGCATGTCTGCCCATTGTTTAATGTCACGACAATACATGGGCCATCCTCTTGGTAGCTGCATCATAGTGCCAAATAGCTGGCACAACACTACCCAGTCATAATCAGCATAGTAACCCCAAAACTCTGGCCAACCGTATAGCTGTGCGTCACAGAAGCGTATTAGCTCACGTGCTATCTGTGTACGTGTCAGTAAGCCACCTGTACCACCATCACGTATCCATCTGTTTGCATCACGTTTGTCTGCTTGTCGTGACCATAGTTTAGTTACTACATTCTCACGTACCCACTCGTTAGCTCTGGACAGATTAGCTTCACTATTCTCAGCATAAAACTCTCTACCATCCTCACACACCATACCAATGCTCACTAACTCAATAGTGTGTCCATCCTCGATAAACTCTGTGTCAATCCAGTACTTCATGAGTCATCATCCTCCTGTGTGTTACCTTCTAATTCGTCCCATTCGTCTGCTGTCCATTGCAGAGGGAACAGAATAGCGTGTATGGCTTTCTCGTGTCTTCTACCCATTTCCTCTGGTGTTGCATCTAGTGTTCTATCGTGTATCCAACGAGACATGTAGTCTCCAACTACATCAGGTTTAGACATACCTGCACGTATGCCCAACACAAATGCCAAGTGTATAGCAGCATGTATATTGAGCACCTTACCCTTGTACGTTACTTGGTGGCAGTTGCTAATAGCTGTGTACTCCACACGCCTATCAACATCTTCTCTCTGTTTACTACTGACCATTCGTTATGCCTATATTCCACATAAGTACCATACCAACCATGATACCAACAGCAGCAGTGCTTAGTAGCAATACAAATACCAGTGCAGTACCTACACGTGTATTGGCATGCTCCACAAGGTGTGTTAGCTCATCCTTACGTACTAACACACAGTCCCTGATATGCAGGTTCTGTGACAGTACATTGAAGATGTGTGCATCGTTACGTGCTTCAACGCTAACGGTATTGGTATGTGTGGTCTGCTGGTCATGAAGCCAAGCTGCATAGAATGCCCAAAATGCAGCTTTGTTCCATATGTCATCCGAATCTTTTAGGTGTGCAAACTTCTCGAAGGGTACAGGTGTGGTTGGGTTAGGCAAGTCCAGGTGTTTCACCAATTCGCCGACGGATTCCAAACCATTCACTGAGTTGTCAGCATCTTTAGGCATACCAACCACCCCCTATCCTACTCTAGTCACAACAACGTTGCCACTATCTACCCACATTACGTGGTAGATGGCAACACCGTTAGGATGGCACACGTTCCAGAATCGTTCAACATCCTTAGCTGCTTCAGCTTCAATGCAAGCAACACCTAGAGTGAACGACAAGCCACCATTACTGTACATTACATGATTCACATGTGAATCAGTAATGATGTGCTTACCACTCTCTGGTGTGTTGCCAACGATACGCACCACTGCTTGCTCAGGTACCACGCTCATGCCACTCTCCATGCGTGCTATGACTCGTGACACTTCCTCATGGGTTAGTGCACGATCCTGTATGGTGTGCCAACCGTACGTTGCTATCTGTTCCCTACTAGGTATACGTCTCATCTTGCAGTGCTTCCTGCTTTACTCGTTTGTCTTCACGATCCATCACCCTTTGCACATGCTTACAACGAGTCTTCAGGTTGTTTGCCTGACAGGTACACTCCCATGCTTCACGTAGGGTGTTGAACCACACAGTGTAGTGCACATGCTTATCCAGGTTATACACCGTGTAATATCCAGCTTCACGCACTACTCCACGTACTCTGTCAAATGTAGGTGCGTGGTAGATTGCACGTAGTCTACTGCTGGTAGCACGCACACGTGCACGTTCACTAGCTGTTGCTGTTTTCATATTGCCTTTGCCTTTGTTGGTTTCTGCTTACGCCACCATGTAGCGTACTGTCTTAGCCAGTCACCATGATTCTTACCAGCACATTCACACTGACATGCACTGCTATCAGTGTGCGCCTGTAGGCAGTTAGCAGTGCAGTAGTTGGGTACGTCACGTATTGTGAACGGTGTATGGCTCACTTGTTTGTTCCTATTCCTGCTTTGCAATGAGGCATTCCTTGCAGTTAGGTTCCAGCATACTTTTGTTCTGTAAGTGTGGGTTACCAAACACTGACACTACAAACAGTGTTAGGTATTCACCACACCATGCTACTCTGGTCTGTTCATCCCTAATGGCATGCTTGGTGCTCTTAGCACCAACGTATCCATACAGTGCCATGCTTAGTTAGCCTCCACCCATACACGTGCATCCTGGTACACACCACTCATGGTGACCTTCAGATTGGTCATGGGGCCAAACTTGGTACTGTTGTGCATCAATCGTGCACCACGATCCATTTCCTCGATAACCACACTGCGCGAGCCGTCCGTACGAATCATGCTAGTGATGTAGTTGTAAGTACCCTCGATACGCTCGCGTGTGACGGTAACCTGTGGAGTGCTGGTGAATGGCGACATGGTGTGTGTCCTGTCTCTGTGTTTGGTGCGCTGAAGCAATGATAGCACACACCACCCCTTATTGCAATACCCATTTTAGTCTGTTTTGGGCACTGTACGTCTAGAACCTGTACGTGGTTGTGGTTTGTAGCGTGAAGGTTCAGGCAAGTCAGGACAACGCATGCTCCAGGTGATATCAGGCACAAGTGCACCCAGTATGAACACTAGACCACATTTACACGGTGCTTGACTGCATACCATACGTCCATCACTACCATGATGCCAGTGTCCCTTACGTTGTAGCTCACAGTCCAGTGTATGTGTGCAGTACTTAAAGAACTGTTTAGCTAGTTCCTTAAACTCTGCATGCCATTCATTTTCACTGTTGTACGGTTGCTGCATGCTGTCTACGCTACCTGCTTTATGGGAGTAGGGTTGTCCATAGGAGGAAGGCTACCAGAGGCTGTGAGCGTCGATTCTAGGGCACTCCTTTGCAGGGCAGCTATGGAGAGGCTACTAGCACCCTTGACCCACGCCACGAGGCACCCACGAGCAGCTAGGCACACCCACGCACCCTGGACCCTTACCAAGTCCCTGCTAGGCAGTGCCTGACCACAGATGACACACATACTGTTAATCCTTACCTGTAGTAGGTGCGTAGTTCTCTACATGTTCATCTAGTGCAGACTCGTAGATAGGCATGATCTGTCCTATGGGTGTGTTTACTATCCAACGTGTGAGACACATACGCCTGTTCTTACAGACTCGTTGGTTTACACGCACAACTAGGTTTGCTGCATAGTCCCATGTAAACCCACACAGGAAGCACTGTGTTGCTTGTGTTGTGCTCATGTTGTTACCACCAGTCTTGTGTGCCATACACGTGCCTGTTGTATACAGTCAAACATGGCAAAGGTGTTTAGTTCGTCACGTCCAAGTACAGCAGCTACAGCCTGTGCCATTTGTTCGATAACATCAGTGTAGCTCAGGTGTTCCTGTGGTGGTGCGTGTGACTGCCAACGTGCACACCTGGATATGTCACCCTCCTGTGTCTGTCCTACAAACGCACACCTTGGCTGTGGTGCCATCTGGCTAGGTTTCATTGTTCCTCGTGTCCAAACCCAAATCCACTACCAAATGGTGAGTCTATTACGCTGACCTTGGCATACGTACCACAGAAGTCACAGCTAACGGTACAAGCCACAAACAACGTGCTATTGTCTTCACCCTCAATAACAGATATGCAAGCAAAGCTGCTTGTGTTGGCAGATATACCGCACCACAAACACACATGTGCACGCATATTGCCTGCTAGTGTAGCTAGAAACCACTTAGATATGGATGGTGGAAACTCTACTGCTTGTCCATCAGTCATGCGTGACAGTGGCATGGTACTTAGCTACCCTTCTTTTACTCTATGCGAGTTTCGGCTAAGAACGTGTTGAATTCTTCCACGAAATTACGTCCACTCTGTCCCTGTTCTACACGCCACTCTCTGTACTCGTTAGTATCAGTTGGGCCACAAGTTGCACGCCAATACTGCAACTCTAGCCATGCGCTATACATCACTGCAAGCTGCATTTCGTCCAATAGGTGCATGGTATGTGCGTGGGGCCAGTACTTGTGTACTAGCCCCACCCTCCTGTGTGATGTGTGCTGCTACTGGATAACCACACTCTCTACAAAGTAGAGGGTATCCAGGCTACGGGTGACTGCCACGTACTTCAGGTTGGTTTCTTGCACCTGCTGCCAGGGCTGTGTAGCGTACTTGGATGGCATCAGGTGTCCGTCCAGGATGTAGACGGTATGTGCCTCCATCCCTTTTGCTCTGTGAATGGTGCTCAACGTTGTGCGGTGTCCGTTGCCATCATCGGTGAACAGTGAACGGATGACACCAATCACACTAAACACGCTTCTGTCATCCTCTGGCAGTCCATCAATGATGGCCAGAATACTTTCATACTGATCCATCAGTCGTTCAGCCTTGGACTCGTTACGCTTGGCCATTGCTGCTTGCACTTCACGCTGAGTGTAGGTGTCTAGCTTGTCGGCTAGTTCCTCCAGGTTTGCAGCACGCATTTTCTGAACCAGTGACACAAGCTGTTCACCAATGTCACGTCCCATAACCTTCACTGCCTTGTGTGCCTTCAAGAAACGGTAGGCCAGTGTGACCAGTGGAGCGGTGTTACGGCACAGCACAAGGTCCAGGGTGGTAAAGCTAGCCAGTTCCATCGTGTCTAGCTTCTTGACGGTACCTTCTGGTGCGTTCTCACGTGCTTCAATGTCAGGCACAATGCGCTGTGCCAGAGCAACCACCTTACGTGGGCAACGGTACGAAATACTGAGTGGGAACCGTGCACACTTGAAGTCATCCTGGATAGCTTGCATGGCACTGGAATCCGCACCACGAAATGCGTAGATAGCCTGTGCCTCATCACCAACAAACACCGCACGTGCGTCCCTACCCAACATTCGAGCAATCAACAGGCGTTGAATCTTGTTGGTATCCTGTGCTTCATCCACCATTAGGTGACTGTACTTGATAAGTGGAGCGTTCAGTAGCCAGCACAGGTACAGCATGTCATCAAAGTCAATGGAGTCAAGGGTGTCATTGTTGATGGCCAGTGCTTCACGTGCAATCTTCAGTGCCACGTGGGTGTTGTCAGTGTTTTGGCCATCCTCTGAGAATTCGATGTCGTATCGCTCAACGAGTGCCAACAACTCTGATTCGTCACACTCTGGCATCAGTGCGTTAGCCTTCATCAGCCCAACAAGCTGACGCACACCCTTACGCACTGCCTCAATGGTAGTGGCACCGTACGTGTTATGCATGGAGTCCAGGATGTTGTGCACCTTGTTGCTCTGCACCCACCCTCGTGAATTGGCGTACTGTGCACAGGCAGGGTGGCGACGTAGTGCCTGCATGCACACACTGTGGAACGTAGCTGCCTGCACGTGCTTAGGCAATCGGCGCTGTAGCTCAGTAGCAATTGCCTTGTTGAAGGCAAGGAAGGCAGCACGTGTGCCCACAGGTGAAATCTCGTCACTGAGCATGCACAGGGTGCTGGTCTTACCACTCCCTGCCTTGGCGCTAACAATCGCGTTGCCAGTGTCGTTGCGCAACCAGTCAATGATTGCCTGCTGGTAGATGCTTGGTGCCATTGCCACGTTGTTTCTCCTGTGGGCTGTCTCTGCTAGCCCCCACACACATAGTATGCCTGATGCAGGCACCCAGTGTCAATACCCATTATGGACGTTTTGAGCACTCTACCCTATGCACTCTTGTTTGCTACACGGTTCAAAGCAAATACCGTGTTGTAGGGAAGCCTCCAGCATGGTAGTGACACCTAGTCCTGCTAGGTACGTATTGCACTGTGCTTCACTAACAATAATGTACGGACCAGAATTTGGGTTGTGTGGTTCCCATGCGTGTACGTGTGGTGTCTCCTGTACCTGTTTCTGCTTGTGCTGACCAATGTGCCACACGTTAGTAATCATGATGGTGCTGATAGCCATGTTGTATCCAGCTATCTCACCAGTCATTTCAATGTACGTGTGGGAACGTGGTGCATGCTTTGCACGCTTTTGTTTCAATTCATCCACGTTACCTTGGTACACATGCACCAATGCCTGGAGCACACTATACGGTGTCTGCTCACCATCACTATCAAGAATCAACATCACTCGTTACTCCATTCCTGTTGAACCGTGAACGTGAACGGTACGGACTCACGTGCATCACAACTACCCACACATACACGTGCATGCGTGCATGTGGTCATGTACCCTTGCATGTGGTGCATCATGTCTGCCAGTGGATCAGTTGTACCAGACGCATTTCTACTTGACGTATGCACTAGTTCACCATCCACATACATTTCAACAGTATATGGACGACCACTAATCAACGCACTATGCATTACTAGATGCACCTTGCGTACTCGTGTACCCATTGCACTAGACACCGTATCTGTGCCTCCCACCATCAGACTGAAAACAGTGTAGCACCAACCAGCAGATACTGTCAATACAAGGTGTGCTGTCCGTTTAGGGTGCTGCATTATTGCCTCCTGGGTACAAGGTGTGCTAAGCTGTGCGTAGTGGCCTAGTGGTACAGGTGGGCAGGAAAGCCGCATTAGGAGACGTTGACATCGGCTGCCGCCTCCTAGGAACCCCTGTGCAAGGCAAGGAAATTACGAGGATTGGTGCAACACATGACAAGCGTACTTATGGTGAAGGTTTCACCAGAATTCAAGGCAGCTATCGAGGAAGCTGCCAATGTAGATGCAGATGCAGACGGTAACCTGAGTGAATTTATCAGGGAATGTGTAGCCACGTCCATTGGCTACGATTTGAGCAGTGATACTGCAATGGATGGACGTGGTAGACCACGTACGTACGAAACAGATGAACAGCGTATGCAGGCTAGGCGTGAAGCTGAACGTGCACGGCAGCTACACCGTAAGCAGGTGGTAGAAGCCATCATGAAACAGAACCGACTAGAAAGCATAGATGCTCTGGAGGCATGGCTAGCACAACGAGGTATCAGTGTTACAGACGACGTGGAATTAGCTCAGTCGGCGTAACTACCACCATACCTGTGCCGATTGCTTCCAGTAGCAATGACACGTTACCCTGGTTTGCATGCGTGTAGCCTAGCTGTGCTGCTACACGCTGCAAGCCTATGTGTGCGTTAACAGATAACCGTGCACTAATCAGGCGTTTAGGTGCATCAGTTTTAGGTGGCCTAAGTGCATGTCCATTCAAGTGTTTCTTGATAATCTCTACAGCTTGTGCATCATCTTCATACACATAGTGTGGTCGTTCGTTGTTGCTATTACCATCACTCATCTGTTTGTTCCTCCACTTTAATCCAACCTGTACCTACTGCTTCGAGTACTGCTGCCATACACTGTGGGCCATCAACGTAGGTAGGTGCACCTACTATGCGTCTACTTGGTACGTACGCTATGCCTAGAAGCATGGCCCACTTACTGGCATCAACCAATGCGTCACGTGTCAGTGTCACCTTACGTCGTCTGCGTGGTGAGTACAAACGCCACTCAGGTGACATACCTGCTTCTAACATCTCATGGTCATACTCGCGTATCTCTGGTGGTCTGTTGTCCACTAACTGTTGTCTCACTATCCATTCAAAGTAGTGGTGTATGCCTTTGGCATTGTCCCTACCATGTTGGAACCCTAGCCTACGTCCTACATCAACAAGTACGTCATATGCTTCATCTGTGATGTACAGGACACAGCTTACTGTCTGACTCAAATCGTTCATAGGTCACCCATTCCTGTAGTATATACAGTCTTCCCTCTCCGAGTCAAGGTGGCCAACTGGTACCTGTTCTTAGCTGCTTACCTATGGTAAGATGGCAGTAGGTACCCTATGACTACCGTAACACCTGTACAACACACATGTGTCTACTGTAAGGTACGTCTCACTATTAAAGTGAAGACAACAGATGGCTATGTGTGTCCTGAGTGTTACCATACACGAGTCATGACACAAAGATGACTGACCACGATTCTGGTGCCAACTACCCACGTATCAGGCTTGTGCGTCCACAAGGAAGTGACGTACGCACACCTGAAGAAATACGTGAAGGTGTAGTACCTCCACCAAGTGGAGAACGACCAACAGATGAGCAGGTGTTGCAGTCACTGATTGCTAACAACTGCATACCTGTACGTGTGAGTGCGTGTCTAGGGATAACTGAAGAATACGTACTGGCAGTAGCCATACGTAATACACGTGCACTTAGCACCATGATGCGTGCACGGTTGATGATGAGTAGCTTTACTACCCTTATCAAAATGGATGCTGTGATGCAAGTAGCTATGGAGGATATGCCTGCTGATGCTTTGGGACGCACCTACGCTGCAACACTCACAGCATTCACGAATCTTGCTGGACAGTTTGAGGAAAAGATTACAGACAATGACACTGATGATGCAGCAGCAGCTAAGGATAGTATGCTGGAACGCCTAGAAAAGATGGGCAAACGTGAAGCTGCACAGCAGGCATTGTATAACGACAATGAATCTGTTGGTGGTACTGCATCGTGACAGTATCAATCGGCGAAACGATTGCACGTAAGCTTACGTTCCATGATCTACGTAAGTTTATGACCCTTACAGAAATTGCTGACATGATACGTTCACTTGATATGTCTGAAGCATACAAGTTGAAGTATGACTATGATTTTTGGGCACGTCCTACACAGAGAATGCCTAAAGGTACGTGGCGGTGTTGGTTCCAGAAGGGTGGCAGAGGATCAGGTAAAACGTGGACAGGTGCTAACGTAGTTAAGAAGTGGGCTAAAGACTTTGAGCGTATATTAATCATAGGTAGAACAGCATACGATGTCAGAGACACTATGATAGAAGGTCAGTCAGGTATATTGTCAGTTAGTCCAAAGCAGTGGCGTCCTGAATACGAGCCTAGCAAGCGTAGGTTGACATGGCCCAATGGTGCACAGGCACTGTTGCGTTCGGCAGATGAACCAGACAGTGTACGTGGGCCACAGTTCCATAAAGCATGGGGTGATGAACTAGCTAGTTGGCGATACGGTAAAGAAACGTGGGACAACGTAATGTTGGCACTACGTTTAGGTGATGATCCACAGATTGTGGTGACTACCACACCAAGACCAACAAAGCTTGTAAAAGATATACTAGCCCTTAACACCACAATAGTTACTACTGATTCCACATACGCTAACGTAGAGAATCTAGCTGAATCATGGGCCAATGACATCATTAGAATGTACCGTGGTACCAGAACAGGACTACAGGAGCTAGAGGGTAGAGTACTAGACGATAATCCTTACTCACTATGGACACGTGCTAAGCTAGATGAAACACGAGTCTATCGTACACCTGATCTAGATGAAATAGTAATTGCAGTAGACCCAATGGTAGCTGATCTAACAGCTAAGGAAATACGTAACGAGGGTAGACTAGAATACGATACAGAGCAATCTGAAACAGGCATTGTAGTAGTGGGACGTGCAGGTATAAAGGGTGACCTAGAATCAGAAGGTTATACCCTGGATGACATGTCCATGCGTGGTACTCCATTGCAGTGGTGTACACAGGCAGTGACTGCATACTACAGGTATGGTGCTGATTCTATAGTTGCTGAAGCTAACCAGGGTGGTGCATTGGTGAAAGCAGCTATACATGCTGTTGACCCTAATGTACCTGTAGTGTTGGTGCATGCATCAAAAGGTAAGAAGACACGTGCAGAGCCTGTTAGCAACATCTTTGCACAAGGTAGAGGGCACCATATGGGGTTGTTCCCACAGTTGGAAGACCAGTTGTGCGAGTGGCAACCAGGAATGCCTAGCCCTGACAGGTTAGATGCTGAAGTATGGGGTTATACGTACCTGATGGTTGATCCTGAAGTGCAACGTATTGCAGTGATGGGTGACGACTAATGAGCACCAACCTTAACACAGACAAAGTGGTGTACTACAAGTGTGGTACATGTGGCACAAAGTTTGGTGAGTTCCCTAATGCTACTGTGGTAAACGAACATTTCAAAACATGCACTGCGTATCTAGGTAGTGATGCAGTAAAGAAGGAACGACCACTAGTCTTCTATCAAGCAGACAGAGGCAGTGAACAATGATTAGTAAAGACACACTTAATTATAAGAAGCGTGACAAGGTGGAGCGTATCTACCTTGGTAAACGTACATGGTTGCAAAGGGTAGCACAAAGATTCAAGCAGCTTACTTCCATCAACTTTGGACGCACTACTACATGGTCGTATGACCGTTCGTACTCATCACGTGACGGTACGATAAACTACCGTGAGTTAGCTGGAGAGGGTAGGAACAACGCTATTGTGTATGCAGCTATGGACTTGTTGGCTACCACGTTTGCACAGTCACCTATAGTGGTGAAACAGTTGTCTGGTGACCAGGAAGTTATCGTACCGAATCATGAAATGGTGCAACGTATTAGGCGTCCTAATGATTACTACTCTGGTCAGTTGCTATGGAAAGCAACCATGATAGATTACGCATTTGGTAACGCATACTGGTTGAAGGTGCGTAGTGGTGCAGGTAAGCCAGTACAGTTCTACTGGGTACCGTCACACACTATCACACCTATGTGGCCTAATGACAACACTACGGTGTTTATATCCCATTACGAATACACACCTAATGGTACTGTGATAAACGTTGCACCTGAAGATGTGTTGCACTTCCGTAATGGACTGGACCCTAAGAATATACGTAAAGGTTTGTCACCACTAGGTGCGTTGCTACGTGAGATAGTGACAGATGAGGAAGCAGCAGAGTTTACACACACTATCCTACGTAACTTAGGTGTGACAGGTATGATAATCAGCCCTTCTAACGAGAAGGGAAAGATTACACAAGCTGATGCAGACAAGATCAAGGCTAGTGTGATGAACCGTACACAAGGTGACAGGCGTGGTGAACCACTGGTGATAGGTGGTTCCATCAAAGTAGACCAGATGGCTACTGATGTTACCAAGCTAGACTTGTCAGCCATCAGGCACATACCAGAGGAACGTATCACAGCAATCTTTGGTACGCCTGCTATCCTGCTAGGGTTGGGTACAGGACTGGAAAACGCTACATACTCCAATGTAGATGGATTGCGACGTATCTTCTATGAGAACAAAGTGATACCTATTCAAAACTTCATTGCTGCTGACTTGCACACACAGTTGATGAGTGACTATGTATCAAATGTTGATGCATTTACCATTGAATTTGACAATGAAAACGTTAGGGTGCTCAAAGAAGACGAGACACAGCAAGTTGACCGCCTACTAAAAGAACTAGAGAGTGGTGCACTAACTGTCAACGAGTACCGTGCTGAACGTGACAGGGAACCGTACCCTACAGACATGTACATGTTGGCTAGCCGTATCATACCTGTAGCAGTAGATGACATCGTAAAGAAGGCTACGGTACAGGATCAACCAGAAGCACTAGCAGCAGGTAACCAGGGTGCATTGCCTCCAGGTGATGGTAACGACACTACTACCACTACCAACGCTGACGGTAGCACAGTTACCAGTAGCAGTACCAGTAGTGCAGGTAAAGCACGTACCACTACCACTAGCACTAAAGACATTAGTGACAGTGTTGATAGGATACGTGCCAGGATGATTGGTCAGTGTGCCAATGATGTGCACGCATATCTGAACGAACAACGTGCATTTGTTGTGGCACAGATTGAAGACCAATCCAAAGCACGTAAGATACGTATAAACTGGCCACGTGTGCAGCAGGACTATGACACGCTCAAAGGCGTGTTGGAACCGTGGTACAAGCGTACGCTAACAGCAGTGCATGATGTGGTACAGGACATACTTGATACTAGGTACGAGTTGACTGGTACAGATGAGCGTACGTACCTGAAGGCAGCAGCACTGAACATTAAGGGAATAAACGAATATACACGCACCAGTGTTGCCAAGGCTATTGCCACCAGTGTTGAACTAGATGAAACAGTGGAAGAACTAGCCATGCGTATCAATGATTTGTACGTGTTCTCTGAGTCACGTGCACTAGAGATAGCACGTACAGAATTAGCACAGGCTACCAATCTATCACAGATTGAATCGTACAAAGCATCGGACGTTGTGGTGGGTGTACGGATCACTGATGGTGACCAGGATTCAGTGTGTGCAGCATTGAACGGTAGACGTGTCAAGATTGCTGAAGCACGTAGCATTCCACCGTTGGGACACCCTAACTGTGTGCGTAGATTCTGGCACATCTTAGATGCAGCAGAGCTAGCAGAAAGTGAGGCAGCGTAACATGAAGTACGCACGTAAGGTGTTGCCAGCAATTGGTGCAAAGGTGTTGCAGGATGCTGGCGGACAAGGCTTGGTAGAGGCTTACTGTAGTGTCTTCAATAACGTTGATTATGCTGGTGAGATAATCAGACCAGGATTCTTTGCAGACACCATTGCACAGTCCACTACACAGGGTAAAACGCTACCTAAGATATTGTGGTCACACAACATGTATGAACAGCCAATAGGTGTGACACGTGAAGCTGAGGAAGTGTTGCCATATGACGCGCGTCTGCCTGCTGTTATACAGCAGCTAGGTGGGTTGCGAGTTGTTGGGCAATTCAATATGGACACGCAACTAGGTAGAGACACTTTCAGTAACATAAAGATGGGTGCTCTGGATAAGTACTCCATTGGATACTACGTGTTGGTTGACTCGTATGACCGTGAATCGGGCATTGTGGAGTTGCTAAAGGGTGAGTGGCTAGAGTGGTCACCTGTCAACTTTGCAGCCAACGATGCAACACTGACCGTAGATGCAAAGAACGGTGTAGGAGGAAACGGTACCAAGACAGAGCACCTGTACATAGTACGTAGTCCAGCAGAATTTGTTGATGGTTCATTCAAACGTGACGTGCACAAGCATGAAACGCTTGGACTGGAGTACACCGTAGTCACTGGTAAGCTACGTGCTACTGGTGAGACAGAGGCAGCTAACGTACGCTTTGATGCAGACGCATGGGATGCATCAGATGCACAGACACTCTGTACTGACTACGGACGTGGTACCTTTGAACCAGCAACCAACACTAACACCACTGGCAGCATGGAGGGATTCAAGGAACGTTTAGCAGATCATGGTGCACGCATGGTTGCACAAATGTCTGCATACCTGGACAGAGTAGAACACGTAGCTAAGCTACGAATAGCTGAAGGCAAAGCTGGACGTGTTCTCTCTGAGGCTAACCGTACGATCCTGGCAGGATTGCTACCAGACCTTACCTCAGTATCTGACCGTGTACAGAAGTTGTTAGATGACACTTCAGTGTCAACTGATGATGCTGGTAAGGCAGCAGGTGCTAGTGTGGTTGTGGTGCGTGATTCTGCTGAGATTAGACGGATGTTGGGACGTATGCACGTCCTGAATGCAGAGCTAGTAGCAGCAACCGTTGATTAGCGAATGGGGGTGTGTGTCATGAAGACTGCTGAGATACGTGCACGAATGGCCAACCTGATGCAGGAAAGCAAAGGGTTGATTGAGCAGTACCCTGACTTCAGTTTTCCTGATGATGTGTACGAGCGTGTCAAGTCCATTGATTCAGAACTAGGTGATTTGAAGGGTAAGCTGGACAATGCCAACCGTTCCAAGGAAATAGTGGAACGGATGAGCAGCTTTGACAGCTACCTGAATGAGCCTGCTGCCAACAGCAATGGCACTACACATGCTGGTGACAGTGGCGGTGCTGGTAAGGCACGTGGCAGTGATGATGGTGCACAGCACCAGCACCAGCAGCACCGTAAGGCTGTTAGTCAGATTGTGCTTGGTGATGGTGAGTACAGTGACTGGCTAAAGAAGGTTGCACCAAGTGGCAACTTCTCTGAGAAGGTGCGTGTTGCCTCACCACAGGTGCAGATTCCTGGTGGTTTGAAGGCACTGGTTACTGGTGCATCGGACTCGTCTGCTGGTGCATTTGTCTTTACAGATGTTCAGCGTAACTTGGATCAGTTCATTCTGCGTCGTCCACTTGTCATGCGAGACATCATTACGATTGGTCGTACTGAGTCTGACATGGTGGAGTACGTACGTCAGGTTTCAGAAACCAACAATGCTGCAATGGTGCCTGAAGCAACCAGTAGCGCACCTATTGGTGATGGTACTGGTGGTACAGTGCTTCCTGCTGCTGGTGGTTTGAAGCCACAGTCAGCAATGGTGTTTGAACGGGTTACCACACCTGTTCGTACCGTTGCACACTGGATGCCAGCTACCAAGCGTGCACTGTCTGATGCAGGACAGATGGAGACTCTGATTGACAACTTCCTTCGATATGGTGTGGAGGAAGAACTAGAAGATCAGATGGTCATTGGTGATGGTACTGGTGAGAATTTCTATGGACTCGCCAACATCACTAACCTGACTGCACAGAACTGGGACACCAACCTGATGGTGACCACTCGACGTGCCAAGACTAAGGTGCGTACGGTTGGGCGCATGTCACCTACTGCGTACCTGCTGAATCCCTACGATTGGGAGAGTATCCAGCTACTGCGTACAGAGGATGGTGGTGCAAACACTGGTCAGTTCTTCTTTGGTGGGCCAGCAGCAGTGGAAGTGCCTACCCTGTGGAACCTGCCTGTTGTTGAGTCTGAGTCTGTGCCAGTGGGTACAGGGTATGTGGGTAACTTCAAAACCCTGATCCTGTGGGACCGTGAACAGGCAGGCGTGCAGATGACTGACTCGCATAACGATTTCTTTGTGCGTAACCTTGTTGCCATTCTTGCTGAGGCACGTGCAGCGTTTGGTTGCCTACGTCCCTCTGCCATTGTCGAAATGGACCTTACTGCGTAGTAGCACGTAGTAATGCGTGCATTGTGTGGAGTGTAGGTACCGTGCCAAAACGTTGCATCATATGTGGGGCCATTGGTGCAACGTGTGGCACACCTACCAGAGTGCTACCTGTAGATCAGGTAGTTACAGGATACATAGTAGCTGGAGACAAGCTGTTGCCACATATACCACAACCACCATCTGACATGTCAGATGAGGAACGTGAAGAATACGAGTTGATGGCTGTGGCAATGAACAAGCGTAGTCTACGCACACAGCTACGTGAAAGGGAGGAACAGGCAATGTCTGAGGGTAAAGCAGCACACACATCCCTTAGTTACGTTGATCGTGGTGACGGTATCCTAGTCAAGATGGCACCTGATGTGGCCAAGCAGTATGTGGACACAGTAGAAGGTGCCAGCATTGTCAAGGAAGGTGCACTGCCACAGCCTAAAGAGGGTGAAGTAATTGGTGCTACCAAGGCACGTGTTGGTGAAGTGTTCAACGAGGATGGCACACAGAAGGATGACATACAGCCAATGACCAGTCGCATGTTCAATGCGGACATGCGTACCAGGAATGAGGCTGTACCTGCTGTAGACAAGGCAGTGCCTAACTCCACTGGCACACCTTCTGAAACCACTGAAACCATCACACCCTCACCCACTGGTAGCACCACCAGTGAACCTACCCTGAAGCAGCCACCACGTAAGTAGGCACGCACGCACGCATAGGTGTTGTAGATGGCTACCAGTATCAAGGGATACACCACAGTAGAAAACGTACAGGCACAGCTTGGACGTACGTTGACTGCTGCACAGGTAACGTACCTGGAAGAAAGCATTATGCCTGCTGCTGAAGCATGGGTAGATGCTACAGGTGGACGTGCCTATGGTGAAGGTGTTGTAGTTGCTGAACAACTGACAATGCAACCTGCTGGATACACGTGGTTGTCTACAGCACCTGTGGTGAGTGTTGAAGGTGTACGTGGTTGGTTGTGGGGCCAAACAGTAGAACAGATACAGCTACTGCCACCAGAGTATTACGCACTGATTGATGATGTTAGTGGACAACTGTACATACCTAGTTACGCTAACTATGCGTACCTGGAAGCTGACTACACACCTGATAGTACGGTACCTGCTGCAATAGGGTTGGCTACGTCCATACTATGTGGGTACTACATGAGAACGGTAGTGCACCCTGAAACAGAATGGCTGACTGATTACTCCAGTGGACAGGACATACGTATAAAATTTAGAGAGTTGACGATACCACAGATGGTGTATGACCTAATTGAGAGTGCTTCAGGTAGTGTGTCAGGTGGCTACGTCATTGCATGACATAGCTACAAGCACAACACACATGGGAGGAAGTAACGTGGCAGAGAACCAGAGTGCACAGGCTGACAGTGGTGATGCACTGGTGCGTATCCAGAGTGAAGATGGCACCAAGCAGTACAGTGTGACTGAGGATGCTTACCACAGCACAGCAATGGCTAGCCTTGACGGACAGACGTACGAGGAAGCTGGCTACACCATTGTGAGCTACGAGGATGGCACACCATACGGTACTGATGCTGAACCTACTAAGTGGGCCAAGAACAAGAATGCTGGTGCACCAGCAATAGGTGCAGATGCTACCAGTGTGACCAACATTGATGGTGAGCCAGCAACAGAAGACCAGATAGCTGCTGCTGGTCTGTCTGCACAGCCCACACAGCCCACACCGTCTGCACAGCCTGCACCACCACCAACGGCAGCAGTACCACCAACAGCACCTGCACTTACACCACAGCCTGCACCTGTTGTGACGCCACCTACGCCACCAGCACCGTAACTGAATGGGTAACTGACTGACATGTTGGCACCTGAAGAACTGGTCAGCTTACGTGGAGTGGCACTAGCCTCGTTGCAGGGTGAGTGTGACATTACACGTAAAACACGCATGCGTCAACCAAACGGTAGCTGGAAAGATGTAGCAGCAGTGGTTGCATCCAGCGTGCGGTGTCGTAAGGTGCCAACAGGTCAGACACCAGAGGAACGTGCCATATTAGGTGGCACAACGTTGGCAGAGCAAGGTGTGTCAACGTTCATACTGAGTGGAGAACAGCCTATCTACAAAGATGATGTAATAGTGTACCCACCAGGAGGCAAAGGTTACGGTGTAATTGGTGTGTATTCGCGCACAGATGGTGAGTACGTACGTGCAATGGTGTACGATGATTCATCCTCACCTAGTGAGCCATAAGTAACAACCATGCAGATGAGACTGACAGCACAATGGGCCAGTAGGGTTGCCACGTATCGTGCACGTGTCAACAAAGATACTGGTACGGAAGTGCGTGATAGGCTGATTAGGATTAGGGACAGATGGTCCACAGATGTACGTGTGGATACTGGCCATTACAGGGATACAGTAGCAGGCACAGAACCTGAGATGCAAACCAGCACACAGGGACGAATACAACCACCACATGAAGACTATTTCGTATTCAACGAATACGGTACTAGTCGTATGTCAGCTAGACCTTCAATGCGCCAAGCGATAGCAGCAGAGCAACGCGACTTTAGTAACACTATCAGTAACATACTGAAAGACATAGGGCTGTAGGTAGTGATATGACATTCAGTTTGAGTGGTATGTCTCCAGTACTGATGACAGAGATAGTAGATGAGATAGTGACTGAATTGCAGAGTGATGCAGAGTTGATGGGCACACCATTAAATGGAAACATCTATCCAGACATCGAACCTGGACATGATTACCCTGTGTTGGTAGTGTTGGGTGTGATTGGTGAAGTTACACGTACACTCAATGCTCAGCACGTGTGGCGTGATGCTGAGATACAAGTGACAGCTAGAGACAAAGGAGGAACTGACAAAGGTTCCCTTGTATTGATAATGCGTAGGGTTAGCATCGTATTGGAGGGACTACGTATACAGCGTAATGGCTTGTACATTGGTCCCATACATGAGATACGAGAACGTCCACGTGGGCCAGATAGAGTTAACGACGATTTGTACCCACAAATTGTAGTGGAGTACGATTGTAAAGCCTACAGACATAGTGTGTAGGTGTTGGTGAATGGTGAGGGGGTGGTGTCATGCCAATTGAACGAGCGATAGCCACAAGTATCGTACAGATAGCACCAGAGGCTACGCCTGGTGTGCCACTGCCTGCTACTAAGCGTTTGAGCAGTATGTCTGTCTCGTTGGCACCTGATGCTGATGTGGCGTTCCAGGGACCAACAGGTTACCTGTTTGACACTACTAGTGTGGTGAACCGTGAGTGGTCCACCAGTGATGTGAGTGGACTGCCAGCATACAGTGAACTACAGTATCCCTTGTCTAGCCTTATGGGTACTGCTGTGATTAGCACACCAGCCACTGCTGTGTTGGCACGTGACTGGGTGTTCAACATCGTGCACAATCGGCAGGGTATACCTAAGACGTACACCATTGAACAGGGTGACGTTGATGCAGGTACAGCAGAGCGTGCAGGGTACTGTTTCTTCAATGCGCTGGATATGTCGTTCAGCCGTGAAGGTGGTACTGACCTTGGTGGCAGTGTGATGGGTCAGATCATTGACTATGATTTCACACTGACTGATCCACTCACGGTAACTGGTGTGCCACAAGTACCGATTCAGCCTAATGAAGTGAACGTCTACCTTGATCTGGACAGTGCAGATTTGGGTATGACACAGTGGGTGGATGCGTTTACGGTTGGCTGGTCTATTGCTGACCGTTGGAACGTTGGTTACCCATTGAATCGTAGCAAACCATCCTTTGATCGCCACTACGCTACTAAGCCTGATCCTACCATGACGTTCTCAGTAGCCAACAACGCTGTGGGACGTGAACTGATTGGGTATTTCAGGCAGCGTACAGCAGTGTTCATCCGTATTGATGGTCTTGGTCCGTTGATTGAGACTGTTGGTACTGCACCAGGAGTGGATTTCAACTACATGTATCAGATGGACATGGCTGTACAGCTTAGTGCAGCATTCAGTCCTGCTGATATCAATGGACTTGCCACACTGGATTGGACTGGCCGTATTGTCTACGATTCCACGTGGGATAAGGCAATGTCAGCCAAGATACGTAACGCACAGGCTGCACTGTAACAACAACAGTGTAGGCGTGCATGCATGTGTGTGGGTGCATTGGTACCCACACACGCAGTGGAGTATAGCGTGGATTTGGCAGCACTTAGGAACAAGTCGGTTACCATTCGTATTGACTTTGATGGTGAGCTACTTACCATCACATACAACCCACATATGTATGATGATGATTGCCAGCGTATTCTGAATGACTTGACGAATCAGCCTGACAACACTGGTTTGGCTGGTATCTTCGAGCGTTTGCTTACGTCATGGGATTTGAAGGATTCTGGTGTACAGGTTCCTTGCACGTATGAATCGTTCACGATGTTGCCACCATTCCTACGCACTAAGATTCTGAATGCTGTGATTGAGGATGAGATGGAGCGGGGAAAGTTGAGAAGCTCAGACAATGGCTCGAATCAAGCGGTAACTCGTCGCTCGGCTCTTGTCCCGATTGGTTCATCTGCATCAGCGACTTCAAATGGGCAGGAGTAGTTGGTGATTGGTGTCACCTACTTGACTTGCCATGTACACCGTTAGTACACAAGTACTTACGACGTTGGATTAACTGGTCTAAAGTGGCAGAGATACAGGCACAACGTACAGTGGACAAAAAGAACAGAGACAGACAGGCACGTCGTGGTGCTGCTGCACGTAGGGGTAGATAGGGAGAACTGATGGCTGCTGTTGGTGCCAACGGTGGACTGATGGTGAATGTAGGTGTAAACCTACAGCAGTTCAATGCTGGCATGCAACAGGTTGAACAGCGTGGACAACAAGCTGCTGCAAACCTGAACAAAGTAGGCAGTGCACTAACTTCAGGTGCTGCTATGGGTGCAGGGTTTGCAGCAGCTACCACAGCGTTATCGGGCATTGTGGGTGTGGCACAGCAAGCAGGCAGTGCCATCATTGGACTGAACAGCACACTGGAACAGGCACGTATTGGATTCACTGCCTTTACAGGTAGTGCACAGAAGTCTAATGACTTTATAAAGCAGCTACAACAGTTTGCTGCTACCACTACCTTTGAGTTTCCTGGTCTGTTGCAAGCAGCTAGGCAGCTTACTGGTATGGGTGTGCAAGCTGAGTTAGTCATACCTATCCTAAAGGATGTTGGTGCTGCTGTAATGGCAGTAGGTGGGGGTGAAGAACAGATAAAGGGAGTGAACCGTGCACTAACACAGATGATGGCAGCAGGTAAAGTTAATGCACAGGATATGAACCAGTTAGCACAAGCAGGCATACCAGCATGGAAAATGCTTGCTGATTCAATGGGCATGACTATTGGGCAAGTTAGAAAGATGAGTGAAGAAGGTAAGATATCAGCAGAACAGATGCTACAGGCGTTCCATAACTTTGTACAGAATAATAACCTTGGTGATGTAGCTACTAAAGCAGGGCAGACATGGCAAGCAGCTACCAGCAACATTATTGATGGTTTGCGTAACATTGGTGCTGAAGGATTAGAACCGTTATTTGGTTTGTTGCGTGACGGTGCAGTAGCTATGGCTAACTTCCTTGTATCAGATCAAGCTGCACAGTTTGGTGCAGACTTGAAGGCTACGATACAAGAAATCATAGATATGGCCAAACCGTTGCAGGATGCCTTTGCACGTGCATTTGAGGCATTCAAGACTGATGGTATTACAGGTGCAATAGGTAGCATAATAACTGACATTGGTAACTTTGCTAGTTCAATGGGTAGTGCAGGGTTTCAGTTAGTATCGGAATTTGCATCAGGCATGCTGAGTGGTGCTGCATCGCTGATTACTGATGCAGCTACAGCAGTAGCTGACATCATCTCATCTTTCCTGATTGGTCAGTCACCACCACCACAGGGACCACTCTCTGCAATCACAGAGGGTGGTACTGCGTTGATGGAAGCCTATGTACAGGGTATGATGGGTGGTGTGCAACAGGTTACTGATGTTGCAGAGGAAGTAGCAGACGCATTCGGTAACGTATCTAAAGCTATGACACTGGCAGAGGGTGCAGCAGCATTCAAGGCAGCAGCAGGTGATGCTGATGCATTGAAGGCAGCACTAGATGATGTAGAAGGTGTACTACGTACAGTAGATGCCAACATACAGGCTAACTCACGTTCACTCCAGGATATGAGGAATGCTGCTGAAGACATCAATGATGCTTACGATGCTGCTATAGAACCACTACAAGCACAGGTTGATGCACTCAAAGAAACTAACGATCTAGCACAGAAACAGGCTGATATACAGTCCAAAATACAGATGGCACAGCTTAAAGGTAAGCTACAAGAGGCACAGGGTGATCCTGTTAGACGTGCACAGTTGGAAACCAGACTAGATGAACTAGATGCTGCACAGAAGCAGCTACAGTTCCAGGAGAAACAAATATCCCTTGATTCACAGTCTGCTTCAATTGCTGCTAAAGCACGTGGTGAGAAGGTAAACGATACTAAGAATGATGCTGCACGTAATGCACTAGCACAACAACGTCTAGGGTTGGAAAAAGAAGAAAACGGTATACGTCAAGAACTAGATGGTATGGTGAACAAGGGTGTTGTTGCACAGACAAAGCAACAGATAGCCATAGCACAAGCTGCTAACGACCAGCGCAACCTAAACGGTGAAATTGCTGACCTACAACGACAACTAGCAGCAGCACCACTAGAAGCACAGATAGCTGAATTAAAGAAGCAGCAAGATGGACTGTTGAAGCCTATACAGGACCGTATCAAAGAATTGGAGCGTGAAGGACAGCAGCTACGTGAACAGAAACAGGATTGGCAGGACATTAAGAGTGGTATACAGGACACACTAGCTGCACAGCGTGCTGCTGCTGCTGAAGCTAAGAAAGCTACAGCAGATGCTGCTAAGGCAGCTAAGGATGCTGCCACAAACAAGCCTATGGACCTTACCAAGATATTTGACCCTGAAGAAATTAAAGCTGCTGCTACAAAGGTTGGCACGTCATGGGTTGCAGGTATTAGGGACTATCTCAACACCAATGGTGCTGGTCTGGTTGGTGGTGCTATAGGTTCCATACTAGGTGGTGCAGCGTTTGGGCCACTGGGTGCTGTTGCTGGTGGACTGTTCGGTAAGTCATTCATGGAACGCATGCAGCAAAACTTTGGTACCCTGGATGGGTTCCTTAAATCAGTCGCCGAAAAGATTGCTGGTGCACTAAAAATAGACATATCTGGTGCTGAGAGTACAGGTGAAGCTTTCGGTAAGATATTCGATACGATGAAGGAACGTGCTACTACTGCAATGGAAGCTGTACGTAGCACCATAGCTGAGAAGTTGCAGGGTGCACAGGATGTTATGGCCACTGTACAGGGTAAGTGGCAAGAGATGTTTGGTAGTGAATCAGCAGGTTCTAAAGCAGGTATTGCTGCTATTGATGGCATCAACAAAGCATTCCAGGCACTACAACTGTTGATGAGTGGTGACGTACAGGGTGCAATAGATACATTACAGCAATCGTTTGACCAGTTTGGTATAGCAGGTAGTGAATCGGTCAAACAGATAACCACGTCATTCAATGACTTGAAAGCAGTACTAGAACCATTGGTACCTGTGGTTGCTGGTATTGCTGTTGCGTTTGCTACATTCCGTACACTTACGGTTGTAGCTGCTGGTGTAGCTGCATTGGCAGCAGCATGGACTAGTATGAGTGCTACGTTTGCTACTGGTGGCACTATACTTGGTGGCATCATCGCTCTACTAGGTGGGCCAGTTACAGCAGCTATCATCGCAGTATCTGCTGTAGTTGGTCTGCTTGCAGCAGCATGGATTGGTAACTGGGGTGACATACAGGGTGTCACTGCAACAGTGGTTGAAGCCATTAAGACTGGCTATGCTGCACTAAGTGAATTCCTGAGCACTACCACTGCTACCATATGGGCAGCTATGCAGAGTGCATGGGAAACAGGTACCACAGCTATACAAGCTGTATGGACAACTGTTACCACTGCTATACCTAACCTGCTTACAGCTATGTGGAATTTACTTACACCAGAGAATCAGGCTAAGCTGCTGGAACTACAAACGTTGATGCAGGAAGCATGGACGGTTATACAAGCACTGTGGACAACAGCTACCACAGCTATTACTACTACTGCTACTGCATGGTGGGCCACACTAACAGCAGGCTTCCAGAAGTTGTGGGAAGATATCCAACTGTACTGGAACAGTGGTATAGAGGGTATACAGAAGGCAATTACACCAGCATACGAAAGTATACAGACAGCTACCACTACGTTCTTCACGACGATTAGTGGCTACTGGGAAACAGCTAAAACAACATTAGGTAATCTAGCTAAACAGCTAGGTGAGACTATTATGACTGCACTGACTGGTGCATTGAATGCTGGTGTAGGTATGATGGTGGATACCGTCATAGCAGGTGTCAAGAAAGCACTAGAAGCTGCCAAGGGGTTGTTAGCTGGATTGGGTGGTGGTGCTGGTGGTATGCAAACCATGTCCAGTAAGGTGACTGGTGGCAGTAAAGCTAATCCAGAGATACAGGCTATTTTGAATGCTGTAGCTGAGAAGTACAAGCTAGACGCAAAACTGTTCACTGCACAGATACAACACGAGTCTGCTGGATTTGATCCTAATGTGATTAGTGGTGTACGTAAGGGTAGTAGTGGTGAGCTAGGGTTAGGGCAATTTATGCCTGATACCCTAAAGGCTATGCTACAGAAGAACAACCTTACTATGCAGCAGTATCTAGGTGATGCACAGGTACAGATTGAACTAGCTGGCCAGCATATGGCAGAGCTAGTTACTACCTTTGGTGACTATGACAAAGCACTACAAGCATACAACGGTGGTGCTGGTGGTGTAGGTAGTGCTGCAACCACAAAGTACGCACAGATAGTACATGAAGTTGCATCAGGCTTACAATCAGTCAATACGAGCCAGAATATTACTGCACAGAAGATGTCAATGAATGTTGACCAGATTACTGCTGGTAGGCAAGCTGGCTTGTCTATGGAGGAAGCACAGGCTATCTGTGGGCCATATGCTGCTGTGTTGTTTGCACAGGCTACAGGGAAAACACCATCCTTATCAGAAGCTAAAGAGCTAGCACAGGCTACAGGGTGGAGTGCTGCTAAGGGTATGGGTGGTACTGGCAACTTTATGGGGTTGCTAGGAAAAATGGGTATCAATGCAGTACGTCAAGCTGCAACACCAGAGAATGTGAATGCTGCACTTGGTGCTGGTAAACCTGTAGCGTTCAGTACTAACAGACATTACTTTGTTGGGTCGGGTGGCACTGCTGAGGGTGGTATTAACGTTGGTGCCACAGGTACTGTGATGTCAAAGTACGGTGGTAAAGCTATCATGACTCTAGCCGAAATAGAGTCTGTTGGTAACGGTATGAATGATCTTATTGTACTGACAGATAAGTTAGCAGCAAGTGGCCAACAGTCATTCAATGAGTTGACAGCAAGTGCAACACAGTTCGGTGATGCAATGGCTACAGGTAATGAAGGTATACAAGCAGGCATAGAACAGACATCTGCTACTACATCAGATACTGCTACAGCTATAACTGCATCCACACAGACACTAACACAGAGTATCCAGGGTGGATTGGTACCTGCTGGACTTGCTGCACGTGATGCTGTTGGTGCTATGGCAATGGGTATACAGCCACTTATTAGCACATGGGCACAAGGTGGCATGACTTCCAATCAGTTGGCAGAGTCTATCGTACAGTTAGCAGCACAGTCAGGACTAGCTACAGCACCGTTGGCACAGTTTGCAGCAGGTAACGCTACTGTAGGTGAAGCACTACGGCAGGTTATGGGTTCACTAGCTGCTGCTGATCCTGCCTTTGCTCAAATACAGGAAGCAATGGGTAGTGCACAGGTAAGCACAGAACAGCTTGCTGATGTGCTGCTACGTGGCTTGTCTAACGTAACTGGTGTCATTGGGCCAGCTATGAGCCAGATAGCTGTGAGTGCCAAACCAATAGAAACAGCGTTTGCCACTGGTGCTATCAGTAGTGAACAGTTTGTGCAGTCCGTAGTTGAACTAGCAGCTACTTCAGGACTCACACAGGCACCACTGCGCATGATGCAGGATGGTGTGCTAACCACTAACCAAGCATTGGCAGCAGTGGTAGCTACAGCAGCAGAGGTAAACCCTGCATTCACTGACATGGCTGCATCCATCACAGACTTGCCTGAACCTGCTACTGAAGCTGCACAAGCTTTTATTGACTGGTCACAGTCATTGGCAGACTCAGCTACTGCTACCACTGACAACGTACAGGTTATTCAGGACTTGCCTACTGCTGTAACTGACATACAGCAACCTATGCAGGATGCATCCACTACTACGATGCAGGTACTACCTGATGCAACAAGTACTGCATTAGATTCCACCATATCAGCCATACAGAATGCAGTGGGGCCAGCAACGAATGCAGCTACTGATGTTGGTAATGCTATTGTTGAGGGTATTAGATCGGCTGTGGAAGCTGGTGCAGAGTCCATAGCTGATGCAGCAGTAGCTATTGTAGAGAAGGCACTAGAAGCAGCTAAGAAGGCAGCAGATAAGGTAAAGGAATCAGCTAAAAAGGATGGTGGTGATAAGGGTGATGACAGTGATTCAAAGGCTACTGGTGGACGCTTGTCTAGTGGCATGTGGACACTGGTTGGTGAGAATGGGCCAGAACTAATTGATCCGAGTGGCTATGTGTACACTGCTGAAGAAACAGCAGGTATGGCATCTGATGCACTCAATAGTGGCTTAGTATCACTACAAGCGTTTGCTAGTGGTGGTGCTATGAAAAGTAGCAGTAAGAAAAAGAAGACATCTAAGAAGAAGGATAAGGATAGTGGTGGTGGCAGTAATACACCACCAGAGAAGCCACCAGCACCACCAAAGGCACCTGTGAGTGATGCTGAGTATGCACTAGAAGTAAGCATACTAAAGCTGACACAGCAACGTGACGAGCAACTAGTAAAGATGTTGCCTATTACTGAGGCACTACGTAAGGAGGAACGTGCACAGGAGGAAGCAGCTAAGGGTACGTTGGAACAGCAGATAGCTGTTGGCTATGCTAAGCATGTGATTGCTGATGTGGATGTCATCATAGCTAAGAAGCGTTTTGAAGAATTGAAGGATGGTCAAACACTTCAGTTCCAAGAGGGACGCTTGAAAGAACTACAGGAAGAACAGGCTATTATTGCTAAGGGTAGTCTCGAAACACAGCTAAAGATGAATGAGCTAGATGGTATCAGGCTGAAGAATGAAGCAAAGATAGCTGAGCTACAGTTAGCTGCACTGCCTGCACAGCAGGAACTGGCTAACGTGCAGGCTAAGATAGCTGAGATACAGAAGGGTAGCGTAGAAGACCAGATTAAGACAGCCAACATACAAGCACAGCAGCATAAAAACCAGTTCCAGATTAATGAGCTAAACATTGCTGCTGCACCACTACATAAGGAGGAAGCACAGCTACAAGCTGAGATACAGAAGACACTAGAAGGTACTACTGAACAGAAGAAACAACAGGCACAGTACCAGACACAATTGGCTACACTAGAACTAGCCTCATTGAAGAATCAGGAGGCTATGCTACCTATACAGCATCAGATATCACAGGTACAGAAGCAGATAGATGATGTGGCACGTGGGACACTAGAAGACCAGTATGCAGCTATTGATGCTACAAGGGAAGATGCTAAGCTACGTATGGAAGAAATCAATATTAACTCTCAGCTACGTAAGATCAATGCTGGTACACTGGAGATGTCACAGGAACAGATTAATGCACTACACAAGCAGCTAGAAGTTATTAACGACCAGAAGGCAGACATTGGTGACCAGAACGAACTGAAGCAGCTACAGGCTACCATCAACAACACTGATGCACAGAAGCAGCTAGCAGCACTCCAGGCACAGGAACGGCAGCATCAGAATGTAGCTGATGATCTGGACTACCAGAAGTCCGTTATAGAAAATCAGACTGGTCAGATTGGTGCACAGAATCAAGTATCTGCTGCTGGCCAACAGGAACGACTAGCAGCAGTACAAGCACAGCTAACTGTGTATACAGCACAGATTACTGAGCTACAGGCACAGAACGATGTACTGGGTCTACAAGTTGACAACATAGCACTAGGTAACCAGATACGGGCTGATGCACTTGCTGCACAGCAGATCAAGCTAGAAGCACAGGTAGGTGAGTACAACAAACAGATCACTGCTGTACAGCAACAGAACGCACTAGTGTCTGCACAAAGTGCACTGCTTAGTGCAAACAATGCCGTAGCAGCACAGGGTAGCCAAGCACAGATACTTGGCCTACAGAATTCCATTGCACTACGTCAGGTAGAAATTACACACCTTGGTAATGAACGTGACTTGCTCCAGGGACAGATTACGCTCATCAACACACAGACTACTGCTAGTGCTGCTATGCACAACGAGAATATCACCAGACTGGAGAACCAGAAGCATCTACAGGATAATATCCTAGAAGACATCAACGCACAGCTTGGTTCACTGAACGCACAGAAGAAAGTATACGAGGATATCAGAGCACTAGCTGATGCCATTGCAGCTAGGCCAGTTAGCCCACCAGGGACTACTTCACCTAGTGGTGGGCCACCAGGAACTGTAGCAGCTACAGCTACCAAGAGTGGTGCACAGACACTGTATCTTAGCAGAGGTACAGGTACAGATGGCTGGTACACATCTAGTGGACAGTTGATAGTACAGGGTGGTTCAGCCAATCCACCTAGTGGCTATCAGGTAAAGTGGCTGGCTAGTGGTGGTACGTGGCATGCTGGTGAAGTTGCTGTACTAGGTGAGAATGGGCCAGAGATAGCCATAGCTAAGTCTGACATGCACGTGTTCCCTAACGAACAGTCACAGCGCATTGCACGTGCCTTTGGTGGTGGCACACGTAGTGGTAGTGGTAGTGGCAGTGGTGCAGCACAGAAGAATGTGACCGTAAATGTGGAATACCATAGGCACTCTGGTACTGACTACGGTGAAGGCACTTTGCCACAGATTGTGCGTGAAGCAGTAAACGTAGCACTGAGAAGTTAGGGTAGGGGTAAGGTAGATGGCTAACGGTTGGCCAGATTATCCAGGTGGTTCACCATCATACGATGTCATATGTTACAAGCGTCCAGATAACGTTGTGATAAATCTATCGTCACCACCATATCAGTTGCACTCGTATGAAGGGTTCGGTATATCTGAATTCCAGCACACAACCGTTGCACCACCACAGACACATGGTGAGTATTGGTACGATGTCAGGATGGATGCTAAGGTACTGACAGTGGAGTTTAGCTACACTGGTGGTGGTGTACCAGAGGAACAGTCCAGTAGACGTGCAGTGGTCAGAGCCTTCAATCCGTTGATGGGACCAGGAACACTACGTATAGATCAAGCTAATGGTGTGTCACGTGAGATACGTTGCATACTGGCAGAATCACTACCACTGCCTAAAGACGACACAGAAGCACCAGGACATTACAGGACAGTGGTACGGTTCAAATCGCATGGCATACCAGCGTTTATTGATCCTGTGATACAAACGTTTACACTCAACTTCAACTTGAATCCAGGTAACTTCCTGTTTCCCTGGACGTTTCCACGTATCTTTGCACAGTCAGGGTTTGCTAGCAGTCCTATCATCATCAATGATGGTGACATTGAAACACCTGTGCATATAGATTTGTATGGACCATTTTCTGATCCAGTGTTCAAGAACACTACATCTGGCAAGTCATTGTCCCTTATTGGTTTAAACTGTATTGCAGGACAACACTTAGTGATAGATACAGACCCTGAACGATACGTCATACAGTTGGATGGTAACGACGTGTGGCAGTACGTGGTTGATGCAGACATGTGGGGTTTGGTTGCTGGTAACAACCAGTTAGTGTTTGACATAGGTAGTACTACCGTTGTTACAGCAGGTACCGTTCAGTGGTACAACAGGTATTTGGGACAGTAGGACAGGTAGGCATAACATGGCACAAACAGTACGTTTCGTAGATAGTATCTCGTACACTGAAGCAGATCAGGCTGACTTTAATATGCGTATGATGCGCCCACAGGGTGTCATACCTGAATCTGTGTTAGGTACACTGATAGTTAGCGCCATAGGTAGCATGGCAGTGCGTGTTGGTCCAGGGGAAGCCTTTGTACAGGGTTTCCAGTATAAGAATGATGCTAACCTTGACTTGGGTATAAGCAGCAATACTAGCGGTAGCACACGCATTGACTACGTAATACTACGTTTGAACCGTACTGCCAATACGTTGATACTGGCTATCCTCCAGGGTGTTTCAGGTGCTGGAGCACCAACGTTGACACAAGTAGTTGGTGGTACATGGGAATTCCCACTGGCACAGGTTATGGTAGTGAACAATGCCAGTACCATTACTGCTGGCAACATTGGTGACTACCGTGTACTGAGTAGGTGGCCACTGTCTTCAATAGATGGTGCGATGGCTACTGATGCTGAACTAGCTGCTGAAGCTAGTGCACGTTCCAGTGCAGATAGTGCTGAAGTTACCGCACGCACCAATGCAGACGCGGCACTGAACACTGCGATAAACAACGAGTCTGCCTCTCGTGCCAACACTGACAATACACTGAACGCTGCAATAAATGCGGAGGCTACTACTCGTTCCAATGAAGACATTGCACTCAGTAACAGAATTAGTCCATTGGAATCCATAAAGCCTACTATGGTCATATCTCTATCTTCTGGTGGCGGTGTGTACACTGCAAAAGGTAATATTTATAGTATTAACCACGATTACACTGGAGCATATAGAATAAACTTTGCTACGCCGTATTACTCAACTACGTCGTATGCTGTATTTGCTATGGCATTCAACGTACAGGCTGTAGCCTACGTTATTGATAGACAGACTACATACGTAACTGTACAGTACAGGACCATAGGTAACGTGGACGTGAATTGTGATAACTACATTCTCATATTCTAGGGAAATGGTATGACAGAAGTTGCACGCTTCTTTGATTCACAGTCATACGGTGAAAGTGACCAAGCTGAAGTCACTGCACGTATGGTGCGTGATGGCATATGTATTGGTGTTGGTAGTGAGTTAGCCGTTACGAGTGGTGTTGCTGGTTTCGTATCAGTAAACACTGGTGAAGCATTCGTACAGGGATTCTGGTACAAGAATACGGCTGTAAAGACTCTAGCTGTTAGTAGTAACGTTACGGCTATAACACGTGTAGATGTAGTGGTATTACGCCTTGACCGTACTGGTAATGCATTAGTAGCTGCTGTACATGAGGGTACTCCTGGTGGTGGTGTGCCACCTTTAACACAAGTAGTAGGTGGTATATGGGAGATGCCACTAGCAAACCTTAGCACTACATCAGGTGTCACTACTATTGCTGATGCTCGTGTATGGCAAAGCAATATGTACAACCCAATGACCACTGCTGGAGACATCGTTGTAGCTGATGCACGTGGTGTAGCACAGCGTAAAGCAAAGGGTGCTAACGGTAGCTATCTTGGTGTGGACGGTGCAGGCAATCTAAACTACAGTGTACCTATTGGCTTTGCTAACCCTATGGCAGCAGCAGGTGACATCATCGTTGGTGGTGCTGGTGGTGCTGCTGGTCGTGCTCCTATAGGTGCTGGTAACAGTATCTTTGGTGTCAATGCAGCAGGTGTGCTTGGTTATTACACTGATCCTAACGCAGTGATTCCTGCTGGTACACTACATCCTGGTAGACTAACATCCTGGTCAGGTGCCACGTATACTAACCATGTGTTGTATGACTACGGTAGTGGTATCAGTGTAGCTAAGGTGCAAGATATACTGTGTGCAGTAAACTCTATTGGTGGTGACAAAATATCGGATAACACGATACATGGTGGTAACAAGATAATAGATGGTACCGTTGGTACAGTTGAACTAGCAGGCCGTAGCATATCTAATGTCTTCTTTGCACAAGGTGCTGCTACTGGTGGCATCGGTTCAGGATCGTGGCAGAATGCATCATTCAATATTGGTGCAACTGGTCTACGTATTAATGAAACACTCATGGTGGTTGCCTTACAGTTTACTGCCTCGTATGCTTCCGTTGGGCAATTAGGTGGTGTAGGTATTGGCCTAGATACAATTGGTGGCCCATCATGGTACGCACACTTCCACATCCCGATTGCTGGTCTTATTTCTACAACCATTATAGGGTATCATTTGGCGGGTGCAGTCAATCACAATTATTACGCACTGAACTACACGAGTGCTGGTGGTAGTACCGTGAACGGTGGTTGGCCAGGACAGTTCGTAGCCATTGCGCTGAACCGATAGGAGATAAGTAACCATGAAGATCAATAAGGCAGTGAACATTGAGCTACTACAGAAAGAGCTACGTGATGCTGGTGTACCGTTTAGGGGTATAACTGCGTGGTTTACTGATGTTGATGGTGAGATAGATATATTCGATCATGATAAGAATGGAGTACAGATTGATCCGTCACCAGCAGCTATTGCCATAATAGAAGCACACAATGCTCCACCAGAACCACCAACACCTGACTTTGGTAATGATGAACCTGACTCAAACTTTCGTGCACAAGCAGCAACAGCAGTAGCAGGGCTACGTAACTATATGAACCTGGAGACTGCACCCACACCAGCACAACGTATAGCATGGGAGCGTCTAGTGTGTCGTATCCTCCTATTCTTGATACGATACGTCATAGCTCCACCACCAGTATCTGTACCTATACCTGCACCTATGCAGTTTACACCACCTTCAATAGAACCACTGTTGTTACCTGGAGACGATATAGTAGCAAACATGATTGCTAGGGGTGAATTTGCTGGTGCTGGTGGTAGTGCAACAACTGATGTGCCACTGAAGCCTGTGCCACCACCAGAAGGATTGGGAGATTAGTGACGTGACAGAAGTAGCACGTTTCTTTGATGCGCAGTCATATAGTGAAGGGGATCAGGCTGAAGTACAAGCACGGTTCCGTTCTACAGGTGTACTAATTGACGTAGCTAGCAGGCTTGTGGTGAGTGCTCCAGGTGGTATGTTTGTGTCCATTGCTCCAGGTGAAGCAATGGTAGAAGGGTTCTGGTACAAGAATACTGCTGCACTACAACTGGCTGTTGGCAACAACACAAGTGGTAGCACGCGCTATGACAGAGTAGTGTTGCGTCTAAGCCGTACAGGTAACACACTGAATGCAGCAGTAGTAGTAGGCACTGTTGGCGCTGGAGCACCACCAGCACTGACGCAGATAGTGGGTGGTATATGGGAACTACCACTGGCTGTCATTACGGTGCCTACTGGTGTAGGTGCCATACTACCAAACATGATAACCAATAACCCTGTGTATACAAACATGCTTGTAGATGCACGTCCTAACTTGTTTGATAACCCTACGTTTAGAGTCAATCAGCGTAGTATTGTTGCACTTAGTACTACTGGATATGCTGCTGATAGATGGATTACAGGACTAACGAATAATACAGGAGGCTTTGTTGTACAATCTGTAGCTGCATATCCACCTAATATGGGATTCTTTGAGACGCAACCAGTAAAATCACTTCTTGTGTCACGTGGCAACGCTGTAGCAATTGCTGCTGATACACTCATTGGTCCACAGCAATCACTAGAAGGTATCAAGGCTACACCGCTCTTTGGTCAAACAGCGTGTGTATCATGGTGGTCTTTCTGTAACAAGGTAGGTACCTTTAGCTTTAACTATGAGCAATTTGGTGGTAACTGGAGATACATTGCTAGCTGGACACATGGTCTAGCTAACACATGGCAGTTTAACTACGTAGTGATACCGTGGAACGTTGGTGCTGGTTGGATAGATACTAGTGCTGGTTCCCTGACGTGTAGATGGTTAGCAGTATGTGGTGACAACTACAGACATACCGTTACCAACCAGTGGGTGAATGTTAATGGTAAGTATATCGGACCAGACCATGATAACCCACTCACTGCTACTGCTGATGTGCTGTGGATTTATCAGCCTAAACTAGAGGTAGGTAGTTACCCCACACGCTTTGAAGTGCCTGATCCTACATTGGAACGTATACAGTGCTACAGGCAACTGTACGTGGAACGTGAACAAATAACAGGTTGGGTTGGGAGTAATGCTGTTGCGCTAGAAGCCACACAGTATTTACCTGTACAAATGAGAGTGATACCAGCATTCTCTGTGCCTGTTGTACCATCATTTGCTCAAGGTGCTGCACCAACTGCTAATCAAATAGGCGTTCTATGTCAATCGTCATGGATTACCAACTTTACATACAGCAGTTGGGTAGCATGGGTGAATATAGGTGCTAAAACACATGGTTCATTCATAACTTCTAGTACAGTAGGAACTGGTATAGGTGCAGGACAAGCAGCATCCATTGTGTTGGGTAGCAACATACAAGTAGTATACAGTTCGGAGTTGTAGGTAACATAACATGCCAGCCAGATACAAGCGTGTGACACCATTGCACGATGAACTGTGGATTGATACAGAAACAGGTACATCGTTTGGTAACTCTGAAACCAAAGAGTACCTAGCATACCAGGAGTGGCTAGCACAAGGTGGCATACCTGATGATGCAAACCCACTTCCTGTAAACTACAGTGACAACGAACGACACACAGCACAGGTGCTAACTACTAATAGTGCACCACAGGAATTATGGAGGTACACCACAACGAACAAGACAGGGTATGACATCGTAATCAGGATTATTGCCGTAGACAAAGGTAATGGTGCCATAAAGAAGCAAAGTGTAGATGCTACTGTCTCTAGGATAGGTGCTACACCTAATCTAGTAGGACGTACAGATCAGGTGTCACACACTACAGGTGGTACACGTGGCAATGATGCACACATCAGTGAATGGCAACTCAATCCGTCATTTGATGGCTATGACCTTGTGCTGAGTGTAGTAGGTGCAGATCAACGTAACATAGACTGGCATGCCACTATCAGCATGGTTAAGTTTGCACCTGATGGCATTGTTACAGCACCAGTAATAGCATTGGCACAAGCGCACCTACAGACACAGGCACTTGACTAATGGCTATAAACCAGTATGCCATAAACGTGTTCAGTGCAAACGGTGTACGTCTGCGCATCCTGAACATTATACAATCGGCGAGGTATCGTAAGGCAGAGAATGAAACAGGTGATTGGGAGTTAACACTGGCATACGGTGATGGTAGTATACCTGAGTTGCTGTCACCACCTAACACGGTGGAATTCTGGAGAGATGGTAAGTATCAATTTGGTGGATTGATACGACACCAACGAGTGTTCCAGGATGGACGTGTACCGTTCTATACCGTGAGTGGGCCAGGATACCTACAGTGGCTAGCTGATTGTCGTATGCGTCCTGCAACAGGCACAGGTGACATTACGTATGCTGCTGATAACCTAGACGATATTATGAAACGTATAGTACGTGAACAGGTATTGGACTTCAATACTCGTATAGTAGTGGCTGCTGACAGTGGACTGTGTGCAGTAAGTGAACAATATGTAGCTACAGCATATGAACATGTATTAGAGACACTACAGAATATTGCTGAACGTGCCAAGGATACAACCTTTGATGTGATACGTGATACTGATGGTGCACTACGGTTCCGTACCTACACACCTAGTCGTGGGCCAGATAGAAGCAAGGGTACAGCTAGTCCTGTGTTGTTTGATTTGCGTGGTGGTAACCTGATAGATGCTGAATGGATCAGGGATGGTAATGCTGTAGTGAATGCGCTATGGGCAGGTGGGCCAGGAGACAAGGCTTCGAGATACATCTATCCACCTACGTATGCACTCACTAACTCACAGAGCATACTTGATTGGGGACGTATAGAAGGATTCTTTGATGCAGGTAGTGAAGGTACAGTAGCTACTGATAAGAAGTGCCAAGAAGAACTAGATAAACAGTCTGTTGGTGAAGAATCGGTCAGCTTTAAGGTGTCACCCTTTGGTAGATACATACTTGGACGTGACTTTGATTTTGGTACCAAAGTCACTGTGGTATGGGAAGACGTACTAGAGTTTTCTGATACCATTAAGGGGTTGGAAGTACGCCTAGACAGTGGTTCAGGTGTAGCACAGGTAGACATCAATGTGGGTGACACACTGACAGGTGACACACAGACACGTGCCAGTATCATCCTAGGTAAGTTTCTGCGTAGACTACGCCAAACCATTGGCGTACAGACAAGGCACTGACAACACATGGCCAAACAGCAACTGGAACGTGCGTTTACCATAGTCAGTCCTGATGCTGTAGACACTAACACTGGCACTGACACAAACACAGAACAGGTTAGTGTTGATGGGCAAACAAATGGTAAACGTATTGTAGTCATACCAATGGCTGAATGGTTCCAGTGTTTGCAGCGTGCTGTGCGTACATGGATACAAGCGTTTATCTTCATGATTGGTGGTGGCACTATCTACCAGATACTCACAGGGTTAGGCATACCACCAGCAAGTGCAGAGAACCTACCCAGTACAGGCTATGTTGTGTACGATGCCATACTGTATTCCCTGGTGTTGGCCATAGTTGTGTTTATATGGAATGCGTGTGAATTTGCTCTGGACATCGACATCAAAGCACCACGTTGGAGGGCGTAACACATGCTAGCCAAACGATTTGGTATTGCAGGTAACGTGCATACTGGTTACCCTGACCTTGTGTATTCACGTACCGTCAAGCTAGGGTGGTTGCGTTCACTGGTGCTTGACTTTGGATCGTGGGAAGCTATGCTACAACAGGTACCTAATGACACCTGTGTAGCTGCTGTAGTGACAGGACAGACACAAGGTCTGAACAATGACTTTTGGTCTGAAGGTTGGAAAGAGCGATATGAAGCATGCATTACTGAACTATGTGAACGTAGTTACAAGAAACTGCGTCTGATTGAATTCACCAATGAATGGGATTTTTGGGACAACGAGGATAGGGCACAGAAAGCAGCAGAGTTAGCCATGATTGGCACCAACATATGCAAACGGTATGGCATATTAGGTGTGTTGGGTAGTGTGGCTAGTGCTGACTGGAAAGCACAACTAGCTAGTGCATTTGCAGTAATAGATCGTGTGGAGTCTGAGTTAGGGTATGAAGTAGTACATGGGTTTGCGTTCCATCCGTATGTTTCGTACGTTGAACGTGAAGGTGATGGTGGGTTTAGGGTACCTGCTGATCCTGGTGAAGATTGGGAACGTCTATCAGACAAGATACGTGTTGCTATTGACATTGCTGGTGGTAGACCAGTGGCTATTACTGAAGGTGGTATTAAAGTAGAGGATGCTGGTGGACTGGACGAACAACAGTTGTACGTGCATGGATTCTTCCAGGATGAACTATCGCAATTTGATCCTGATGAACTACTGATGGCTACATACTTCTGTTGGTGTGACCAAAATGGTGCTCCAGGTGAACAGGGTATGCAGGGGTTCGGTCTGATTAACGAGAACGGTAGGCTACGTCCAGCATACAATGCAGCTACGTATCAGTTCCAGAACGCACCTGTAGTCAACATACCTGTACAGAGACTGATTGCAAACAGCTACCCTGAAGTGGAACAGCCACCTGTGGTGCCTGAACCACCTATCCAGCCACCTGTGCAGATCCCTACACGTACCGTTACCGTCCAGGAAGCCATGAGCATACGCTGGCGTGCTCTGGTGCCCACAGCCGTCTATAACCATGACTTTGGCTTTGAACGCCACTGGCGTGCTCCTGAGAACGCATGGTGGGGTAGTCCACTTACGGAAAGTGAGCTACTACTAGAAGATGAGCGACCAGTACGTATCTTTGCCAACGCAGTGATAGCGTACAACGGTAGTGATGACACCGTAGAAGTGTTGAGTTAGTAGCGCATGACACGTGCAGTACTGCTAGCACAACAACAGGGTAACGTAAAGAGCAAGCACACCATACTACAACCTGTAGGTGGTGCATGGCAGTGGTGGTCACCAGAGATTATTTCGATGGTGACTAACTCACCACTAGAGAATGTTGTGTCTGACTGGCCCAAAGTGTACGGTGCACTGGAGTTGTATGGAATAGCTGACTACAACACATGTAGGGCAGCTATTGCCACTATTGCTATTGAAACTGCACACAGGTTTGTACCTGTACGTGAAGCCTACTGGTTAGATGATGCATACGGCTATGAATTAGGTGAACAGTGGCGTGCAAACAACTTACGTTACTACCCATATTATGGACGTGGACACATACAGCTAACATGGGAGGATAACTACAAATACTACGGTTGGCGTATTGGCGCAGACTTAGTTACGTTCCCTGATAAAGCACTGGTTGGTATAGTTAGTGCTAATGTGTTTGGTTTGTATTACTATGAGAAGGGTGTGTACCTAGCAGCACAGCGTGAAGACTGGTACGAGTGTAGAAGACTAGTACAGGGTGCGTATGCAGGTATAGAAGAATTTGTAGCTATCATTGATTCACTGGGTATGTATAGACTTGAAGTACCCTACACGCTATCACGAGTATTAGAGTTAGGGTACTCCAGGATAGGTGACCCATACGTATGGGATGGTGAGATACCAGGATCGTTTGATTGTAGTGGCTTTATCAAGTGGACGTATGATGGACGTGTACCTAGCTACACTGATGATATCTATGGTGTGACATACCCATGTCCTGATCCCAATGGTGGTGATGTGGTGCTATATGAATATCATGACGTGAATCAGCCCAACACAAGATTTCCTCATGTTGGGCTGTGGTTGAATGACCATGAAACGTTGGATGCACGTTACGGTTATGGTGTTGGTGTACACCCTCATCTTCTTGGAGCTAAGCTTTATACTAGGAGGGTTCCTGGTGTTGTGGTGGATACGTTGTGACAATGCTGTCTGCATTGTCAGTATGCCGTAGTTGATCGTAGCCTAACAGGGTACCACTTATGTGTGTAGGATCAGGGTGTACCTGTGCCTGATGCTCTTTTGGGCCAGCATGTTCAGGCTTCTGTGGTACTAGTCTGTTGTACAAGGCTATGTCTTCATCTATTGGTCTGAATCCAGCAATACTAATCATGTCTGAGTGTGACTTAGCGTAACTGGTACGTGCACACCGTGCAACACTCAGTGCAATGCATGTGGACTGTGGCAGCAACAGGCGTTCCCTTGGTGACACAAACGGTAGGTGCCACTCGTTTGTGTGTAGGAACGTTGGCGTACTAGCACGGTAGGCTGTGTGTGCCAGTCCAGCAACCTGCTGCACTTCATCCTGTGCTGTATGATGTGTCCGTAGTTCAAAGAAATGCAGCCACCATACGTCGATAGCTGTACACACCAATGTGGTGTACTGCCATGTAGCTAGTGGCCTATTAGCTATTTGTTTGTGTACACCAATGCCCATAAGTGCCAGTGACTCTAGCAGTGACACATAACGTGTCTTTAACCATATGTGTCTAGCTAGTTGGTGTCTCCAACCAGTGTGGTAACCTTTTGATGAATGCATACTGACTGCACGCTTAGGGAACCGTGTAGGTACAAATGGATTATTGAGTACGTCCCTCAGTATCTGTTTGGTAGGCTTAGCACGGTTGCTGTTGGTGGACTTGTTACTGTCCACTTCTATGGCTATCTTGTCAGAAGCTTGCTGTGACTTGTAGATAGTACGGTGCGTCAATATGTCCTGATGAATAATGCTAGGGTACGTAAGCAGCATGGTTGTTAGCCGTATACCATGTGGTGCTATGCTGTCTGCAACTACAGTGGCTTGTATCATGGCTTGTACCTGCTTTCTACTGGTCCTGTGCTGTTGTAGTAATGGCCCACAACGTTGTATGGACGTGTTGACATGGTGTTCATTCGATAGAACCTAAGTTGCGCTATACGCATACCCTCCCACAGGCGTAGCCACCAGGGTGAAGCATTGAACAGTTCCAGGGTGAGTTGTCCTGACCAACCAGGATCAATGAAACCCGCTGTCATGTGCACAGCTAACCACCATCTGCCCAACGAGGAACACCCTGCTATGTCTGCTGCTATCGTAGCATCAGGGTGTAATGTGAGTATTTCTTGTGTGTGTCCTAGTGCTACACCGTGTGGTGGTAACCAGTACTGGTATCCACTGTCATAGGGATACAACTTGTCCTGTAGTAATGGCTGTTCATCTGATGCAGGATCAAACCTAGCAGGACCGTCCAGGTTAGGTATCAGTAGCTTGCCACCTAAATGCACATCATAGGAAGCAGGCTTGATGTCATCAAAGTTGTATGGATTAAGTATGATGTTCTGTAGGTTTATTTCCTCCATGATATCGTAATCACTCAACATCTTTAGCATCCACTATGCGTTGTAGACACAGGAAGTACCCTATACCATCTACTCTGTTCTCTCTGTTGGGACGGAATGATTCACGTGATATCTTTAGTTGTATCAACATCAGTGCTACATCTTCAGGTGTAATGTGAACGTCTACCTTTAGTTTCCTGAGCAGTGTACCTGTCCACATGTGTGCTATCTTCTCAAAGTTTACGTTAGGATCGTCATACGCCTGTTCACGGTCACCATACACTATAGCTCTGGCTTCCTCATCAATGGTGGGTTGTTGTTGCTGTACAGTGAATGGAGGGTTATTAAACATATTGGAACGTTCATCTGTAGGTTGTTCTGGTTTGTATGGGTGTGCAGTCACTGTAGTGTTGTCTCCTGTCTGCTTGTGTGCTGGTGCGTCTTTTTGTCCTGAACAATGGCCACATATTTCTACGTTCCAACGCTGTGTCATTATGGGCCAGAATTTGTGTTGGTTGCTAGCTGATCTAATATGGTCTTCATAAGCATGTATGGTGTGTGCTTCAGCTTGTAGGCATATACAACAGATTGTAGTACCATTACTTCTGTATCTATGTACTGAGTGTAGCTCGAATGTGTCTGCAAATGTACGGTATGTAGCGGTCATGGGTCACTTGGTACCTGTAGCGTGGTAAGTAGCTGCCTGACAAACAGGTAGCGTATCACGTGTGCCATTGCATCAACTTCATGTCGTTGGTCATGCTTGGTGTTGCCATCGTGTGCTGTTGGTAGTGCTATCTTGGTACGTGCGTACGATAGGTACGCCTTACGTTGCTGTGGTGTGTCTTCTACTAACTGTATCTCATGCTCTGCACACAATGCCTGCACACCACCAATGATCCTGACAGTGTGCAATCCATACTTACTAATAAGTTGAGCATTGAAACGTTCCATGATTACCACGTCTACTGGTGGACGTATGTATGCCCACACCTGTTCAGGTTCAGTACAGGTAGCACTAAAGTAGTTGTAGTGCAGTGTGCGTGTACCACTGGTGTTGTCCCACAGTGTAGCTATAGCTATGCCAGTAGAGACACCTGGATCAAGTCCTAAAATTGTCGTTGGTTGTATGTTCATCATATGCCTAAAGCCTTTGCTAACTTTCTTTCCAGTTTCCTTGTTTCGTTATGTTCCAGTTGCCACGATGTTGTACACTCTTTACACTGTTTGTCACCTTCAACTCTTTTATGTAATCTTTTCTTACACAATCCCAATTCTATATACGAACCTAGCTGTATGTATTCTTTTATAGCATTCATAAACTGTTCCTCCTTTACTTCATCTAGATACTCACTTAGTAGTGAATACACCACTTCTACATCATGTATCGTTTGTACACTCCAAGCGTATCGCGGCTTGTATTGCTCAGCAGTAGACTTCTTGTATATGTTACCAATTCCAACGATACGCTGAAATCTGGCTAATACGGTTGGCACATCGTCAGTGTACGATGATTGTGTTATAGAACACGAAATTGATCTACAATTATCTCTGGCACGTTGACTGCAACCAACGTAACCCTCACCATCAAAGAAACCTGCTGCCCATGCTAGTTCTGTTTCTGTACTCATGCTATGTTCCTGATGTCTGATGTGTTCTTCAGCTTTGTTGCATGGCCCCATGATTTGCCTATGTATTGCTCTGTAGGTATGCATGGGAAGTCTGGTGCTAGTTCAGGGAATGGTGGTGCCTCCATGACATGCTTGATAAGCTGCATAGCCTCGTATGCGTGTTTCTTTGATATCTCAAACACTATAGCATCGTGTACGTCAAACAGGATGTATGAGTCCAATGGTTTGAGTAGTGGATGCAGCTTGATAACTGCACTCAGTGTCACGTCACCTGCTGTGCTCTGTATAGGGAAGTTTACTGCCTGCTTCAGTATACGTGGGTTAGGTTCCAACATAACAAATCGTCGTTTGCGTCCAGTAATAGACTGTATCTCACCTGTACGTTCTAGAGTTTGTAGGGTGTTTCGGTACCATGCGTTGTAGCGCGTGTTACTCCTGAAGAATCCATTAATGTATGCCTGTGCTTCTGACACACTGATTTGTGCTGTTTGTGATAGTGAGTAAGCCTCCATACCATAGAAGATACCAAACGTCACTACCTTGGCTATACGTCGCATTTCCTCACGGTAGTTGTCGTCAGCAGCCATCATTGCTCTGGACTTGTGCATCACATTGACTGCTGTTTCTAGGTGGTAATCCTTCTGGAGTGCTTCCCACATGACAGGATCGTGTGAGTACCCATATGCTGTGTATATTTCTGCACGTGAGTAGTCAGCATACGCTATCAGGTAGTTATCGTTGGTTGGTATGATGGCTTGACGTAGCTTACCGTACTTGTCAGCTTGATTAGAAGGTCTAGGGATAGTCTGTACAGCAGGCTTAGCATAGGAACGTCTACCTGTAGCTGTACCATGTAGGTTGATGTCAGGATGTATACGTCCATGTCCAGGAGAATGCTTACTAATGTGACGTACCCAACCGTCCACGTAAATGGAATAGTTGTGCTCCAGGTGTCTGTACTCTAGCAATGCATCAACAAATGGGTGTCGTCCACTTAGTGTCTCCAGAACAGCCTTTTTCGTAGATGGGCCACCAGACAACCCAATGATGCCGTACAACAGCTTGCCTAGCTGTTGCCATGAATTCAAGTTGATTGGGTCGGCATCATTGGGCCATCCTGCATCGTAGGCTATCTGCTGCATACGCTCCTGTTCGGAGTCCTTTTCATCACCCCATTCCTGTTCTAGCTGTGTCAGCAGGTGTGTGTCCACACGTGCACCACGTGCCTTTACCTCTTTGAGCACGTTGGCAGCAGGTATCAGGAGATTCGTGTACACACTACGGGTGCCTTCTGACAGTTGCCAGTCACGTAGCTTACCTGTACACAGCCTAGCAGTGTATGCAGCATCCTTAGCATTGTATTCCATAAGCTGTGCCAAACCTAGTGTGCGTGTATCTTCATAGAATCCTGCACCCTCATACTCTCTGGCTAGTGGCTTCAAGGAATGATACCCTGGTCGTTCATCACAGGTGTAGGACTGCAATAGGGTATCCTCGTATATCTGTAGCCATACACCCAAATCACGGTGAATGATGGCAGTATCAAACATAGAGTAGTGGAACGTGTACTGCACATCTTCTGGCCACACACAGCCTTTGAAGACATGTGCTTCACCTACCCATGTACGTACACCATCTGATATGGCTAGACATACCAGAGCATCCTTACGTATGTTGATGATGTCCACAAAGCCACTATTGGTTTCTACATCCACAGCTACAGGTATGTTACGAGGAAGGCTGTCTAGTATCTGCTGTGCTTCCTGTGTGTTGGTGATGGTGTGGTAGGGTACGTGCCACTTGCTACCATCTGTTGGCCATGTGAGTATTTCAGGTATCTTACGTAAGTCACGTACGATATCGTATGCTACGTTGGATACACGGTCAGACTCTGTATTGTTAGTGGACATAGTATCGTGGAACAATGCAGCAGGCTGAATCATAGGCATGATCCAACAGGAATACTGTGGTGACCACAATACGGAACCACGTGCTTGATTGATCGTGTGGTCAGTCCAGTACTGGCATACCTCTGAACCTAACAGGATGATAAGTTTAGGACGTATGGCCATTATCTCCTGATGCACACGTCCAAAACACTTATTCATATGTGCTCGTGTTATCTTGCCTTCCTGGTACCAACACAGCATGTTCGTTACATACATGTTGCTACGTGGAAAGCCACACGCATTAGTCAAGTTATTAAACAGCTTACCTGTTGGTCCAGTCAGTGGCTTGCCTGTCTTTAGTTCTTCCTTACCTGGAGCAACACCAATCACCATGATGCCATGTTGGATGTTACCCATACCCTGTACACATGGTGAATGACACACTGGCCCCAACACCGTGTTGTCATCTATGGTCAGTAGTACGGGTGTGGGTGCAATGAGTGCTGCTGTCATGTACCCTCATGCTGTTGGTTGATGCTGCTAGGTATGGCGTATGGGCACCATGTGTACGCTGCTTCACCTGTACCTATACCGTGGTACCAACGTAGTGTAGCGTTACACAGGGTGCATCGTGCAAACACTCCTGGTGCACATGGTGTAGAACCTATGTCTACCATTTCATGCCCATGTGACAGAGCTACACTGGTCAGTGCTCGCATTCTACCTAACTCGTGACTGTCCATCTCACTCAAACACCATACCTGTTCCATTGCACTGTGTACAAGTAGCGTGTGGTGCAGGTTGTTGGCAAGGTTGGCCCCAACCTGTACTCTGTACTGGTGTGTACGCTTGGTGCACACACCTACCACCCTCGTTAGACTGTAAGCACATGTAGCACGTTGGACGGCCACAAGACTTACACTTGTAGGCCACATTCACATGACACCAGTCACATAGTGTCACGTTCACAATGAGTGACTGGTGACCGTTAGTAGTGGTGGGCTGAAGGCGTGTGCCTTTTGGGTATGGTGGCATGGTGTCAGCTAACTGGCCATAGCCATGTCAGCTATCATACGGTCAGTCAGCAAGCCACGTTCACGTAGGTCATTAATAATCAGCATACGGGTGTATAGGCTCATTGACATACCAAGCTTTGGTGCAAGGTCTTTCACTTGCTGGTACACAGGTGGTTCTAGATTTACCTGTATGTCTTCACTTCTCATTTGTCGCATATTGTTACTCCTGTGGTGGTGGCAGTGTGGGTGCTGTGTTGGTGGTTGGCATAAATCGCCATACACGTGTCTTCTGGTTGGAATCGAATTTCCATTCTACCAGGAAACGTTGTTTCAAGGCGTCCTGCATGGCCCACAGCTTACGGCCAAGCTTCACTGAGTTACCGTACTGCTTCGAGAAGCCTACATTAGAACCACCCAGTACGTCAAATATACCCCATAGCTTAGCAGGCGTCTGGAATACGTCATTACGGTATCTGGTGCTCTGTATGTAGGCTTCTATGATGCTGACCAGCATACCATCCTCATCTAGGACAAAACCTTTTTGCTGGTCTACTATCTTCTGTATGGCACTGTAGAAGGCAGTTGGGTAGCCTAACGCATTGGCAATACGTTGGCCTATCTCTGAGAAGTCCTGTACACGAAACTGCGCCACATGTGTTGGTGGTGGTTCGGCTAGTACACGTTGTACATCCCTTGCTATTTGGCCCCAATACTTAGCTCGATTGTCCCTCACATTCTTAATGATGGCTGTCTCGTTGTGCCAGTTCTCGATACGTTCAAACGTAATCATCAGCAGTCTGTCTACAACGTCTTCCCTACCAAACTTAGGGTTGTGCGCTGTTACACCTAACACTGCCTGTAGACGTAGTGTCACTACATCTAGGTCAGTGTACAGTTTACGCTTGGTTATCTCTGATATACCTGCTGCACGTGCAATACGGTCAGGCAACCAACGTTCCCATGTATCTACGTTGTCAATGACATGCAGTGGATCAGTAGCCATTGCATAGTCAAAGTCTTGTGGTGTGGTAATGCCAGATACTGCCTTATGTGGACCGTAGAGTATGGCGTATACACGCTTAAATAGCGTGGACTTACCACTACCCTTCTGTCCAAATATGGCAAGGATAGGTCTGCTAGAAATAGCCGTACGCATGAGGATAAAGATAAACCAGGAACGTAGTATAGCCATAGCTTGTTCAGCGTTTACACCTTCATCTGCTAGGTGCTCCATTGACATACCAAACATGGCATTAAACCATGTGTCTGTAGTTGAATCGTTGTATTCGGTATCTAGCTCTGGTGTTACTGGGTAATCGTTCCAGAGAAACACTATGTCATTGTACCCATTGATTACAGTATCAATGGTGGTAGGTGTTATGCGTAGTATGTCTTTGGTACCAGCATGTAGTAACATGGTAGGTGGTGTATCGGTGTCTATGGACTCTGGTGTGTAGTGTGACAGAGTTGCCATCTCACCTGTTGCCTGGAGTCCTGCTGTATGGTTAATCAGTGCGTTGACTACGAACAGGTGTTCAGGCTCTGCTGCATTTAGACCAAACATCTTGTCTAGCAGTACGTTCAGTTCAGTGGACACATGTGTAATGGGTATAGGCTTACCACTCTCATCTAGTATGTACCAGAGGGAACCACCACGTGCATGGATGAATTTACCATGTGTCATCATCTGGTTACGAGCAAGGTCAGCTACTGCTGCACGTCTGTCTGCTAGTGTCTTGTTGGTACGCCTAGCTGTGTCAATACGTCCACGTATACCAGATGCACCACTTAGTGCTTCACGTTCAGCACGTATGACATCCTTAGCTAGTTCCTGTAGTCCGTTGTATCTCAGGAACCTAAATTTATTGTTCTTGGAATGGTATGCAATTAAGAACACTTCCTCACGTTGCATACCCACTCTGAAACATTCAGCCATGAGTGACCACAGTGCAGTACTACGATCAGGTGCTTCATTGTAGTAATGTACGTGCAAGCCTTCACGTATACGGTGCTTGTTGGATTCAAAGAACATGTTAGCATTGTTGTACCCTGCTGGTACCTGGAGTGCCTGTCTAATCCAGGAGTCATCCACCAGGATAGCCAACGGTTCGGTAACTGATAGTGGAGGGAATGCGTCAAAGTCAGCAGGTAGATACAGGTTGCTGTTGTAACTATTGACACGCACACGTTCTGGTGGGTTGTACTTCCAATTCTTGGTATTGGGTACACGCATCATGTGTCCCAACGACCAACCACTATGGTCAGCTTTGTCAATACCCCATGAAACACGCCTGCTAATCTGTTCCAAGTCTTCAGCAGGTATCCACTGGTTTAGCTTCCAGTACGCCTGAAACCTGTGGTCTGATGAATTGAGCAACAGACTAGGTGGCAATGGTGCACTACTAGGGATAGCATGGTCTAGGTCAACCTGAATGGTGCACGTATCCATAGCAAACTTCTTGTGCGAATCACGTTCAGTAAACAGGTGTGATGAATAGAATACGTTTAGTCCCTCATCTGTTAGTCCCTGTATGAGCAGTGCAGTGGAATCAGAATCATCTGGCCATGCACGCCAGTATTGACGCCAACCACTACCATCAGGTAGTGATGAACATATTGGCAACCAACCACCCTTTTCAGCAGTGATGACAAAGTGCAGGAAGGCAAGTGTGTCCATATGTATACTGCTACCGTGCCACGTGCAGTTTGGGACCACGGTTAGGCATGTTTCTGATTACCACTAACCTACCATGTTCGTAGTTAGCCGCTGCCACATCTTCCAGTGGCATCGTAGCAGATACAAACACTTCCAGGTGGTAGTACTCTGGTGTGCACCAGCAACACAAGCTAGGTATGCTCACACTAATACCCTGGTTGTTCATTGGAGGCATGAATGCGTGCCAACAATGTGGCTTGTCTTCTGTACGCATGTGACACAGTGCATTGTCAGTCACTGTAGTGTGTGCCTCCTGGTGGGCTAGGCGTGAATCGAACACGCGACCATAGTGTTATGAGCACCATGCTCTGACCACTGAGCTACTAGCCCTTGTGTGCTACTGATCGTCTTCTGTTGGTGTGGATATGGTTGGGTGTGGTTCTTCTGTTGGTACAATAGTTGGTTTGGGTTTCTTGGTGCTAGGTGGTTGCATGTTGTCTTCTTTGGTCTGTGGCTGTGGTTTGCGCATGGTTTACCTCACATGTGGTGCGTGCGTGCTACTGTAGCACAGCAGGGTAGGTGCCTATCAGTGCACCAACAGTGGGCAGACTGTTGGTTACAACGAATTACTACAGTAGCACGCATTATCTGTACACACAGGTGACGGTTCGTATCACCTGTG
>Ga0163161_10000215_pt1 | contig 52730 bp, 47 predicted proteins | sample S45metaG_FD_129847 | JGI IMG/M metagenome (GOLD analysis project Ga0163161, IMG submission 129847) | Switchgrass rhizosphere microbial communities from Kellogg Biological Station, Michigan, USA - S4-5 metaG | ecosystem: Host-associated > Plants > Roots > Rhizosphere > Soil | place: USA... | reverse complement strand
TTCCGCAATGGCGTTTTCGTATGGATCACCTTTTTCGGTCATTGATAGCTGTATATTCAGATGGTCTATTATCTGCACGTATTCATTGCAACAGTACTGTATGCCCCTGTCGCTGTGGTGGATGAGACCAGAAGTTCTTTTCATGTCCCTTGCCGCCATCAACAGCGCATCAACCGCTCCTTCACTATGTAAGCTTGGGTGTAACTTATAACCTACGATCTTCCTGCTGTAGGCATCGGTTATAATGCTCAGGTAGCTGAATCCCGAGGTCAGACGGATATAGGTGATGTCGCTTACCCATAATACCCCAGGGCCGGAAATCACCTTTTCTCGAATCAGGTTCGGGTATTTCCGGTAATGATGGTTTGACATGGTACAGTAGGGTTTTCTTCTGCGCTGACGAACCAGCATGCCATAATCACCCATCAGGCGGTACAGACCGTCCCTTCCGATTTTTATGCCATGGGCCGCGAAGCTTTCCTTTAGCATGTGGTAGAGCTTGTCCACACCACAACATGGAAGCTGTTCCCGTATCTCTTTAACCAGTTTGATGACCAGTGCATCACGCATATGCATCCCTGGCTGTGCTTTTTGTTCATACCAGGCCTGACGGCTCTTGCCAAACAGTCTGCAGCAGTAGCTTAAGCTTAAGCTACCATAAAGCTGCATCAATAGGGTTACTGTTTGGCACCAGGCTTTTTTCTGATATTGATTTTGAGTTTTTCCTCTGCAACATCGATCAGGGTATTAAGCGCAACATTACGCATTCTGGCATCTTCCAGCTGCTTTTCCATTGCCTTTAGCTGCTTCTGGAGTGCGGTCAGTTTTTGTTTTTCCTGTTCGGTCATTTCTATGGGGTTTGGAATAATATCGCCAGAATACTTCCTGCGCCAGTCCCTTATCAGCTTTGCACCGCTTGAGGGGTTGATGTTAAACTTCCTGATGGCTTCCCCAACTGTCATTTCCCTTGCTTCAAGTTGCGAAACCAGCCAACGTCTGAAAGAAACTTCGTAAGCGTTCCGGTCATCAGTGCGGTCGAAAGAATCGGAAACTAAAATACTAAATCCATTGATGTTTTTCTCTTGATTCATCTTGATTTTTTTTGAGCCAAAATGTGTCAAGTTTTTTTAGGAGAGGACAAGTTGAAACTCCTTACTGCGACTTTAAAACTATCAACCGCACGCTCAAAACTATCAACCGCACGCATAAAACTTCCACCTGCACGCATAAAACTATCAACCGCACGCATAAAACTTCCACCTGCACGCATAAAACTATCGACCGCACGCATAAAACTATCAACCGCACGCTCAAAACTTCCACCTGCACGCATAAAACTTCCACCAGCCCCTCCTGAAGGAGGGGAGCGCCCACCCATAGTATTAAAACATAGCAAGCGCCCTAGGGCTCCCGCCTGCTCAGGATCCGATAGCTATCGGATGACGAATTTATGGAGAAAAAGTACAAAGATCTCTTCCCGAACATTCGGGATCGAGATGACGATACAACGAGCCCCTTATAGTTTCATAGAATCAATTATGGATACCTTTCTCTCCACCTCGCTATCTGCTCCCAGCAATCCGGCCTAGCAGATTTTCGCCGGAAAAAGCATGGAAACCTGTGCAGATCCTCTTAACAAACCACGGGTTTAATAGCTTTCTCCTATTACATCCCCTCAAACTTCACCCTAATAAACCTTGGTCGATAAAGATGTGGATGGTTTTCCAGGTCTTTTAAAAAGTCGAACGAATTTACATTGTAACTGATCAGCAACTCTCCTGGTTTCGACAAACTTGGGTGCGCTTTTGCATTGTAAGTAAAAAAGGATTTGAGTTCAATGGCCTCCGAGGTATCCCACAATTTAAATACCTTACCAAACGGGCCGTAAGGGGTTTTCCCCAGTTGCATGCAAATGTGCCTTCCAATACCACCTTCTTGAAAAACCAGCGCATATCTTCCATCAGGCAGTTGAGAAATACTCAGTTCGTTAGAAACCTGATCGGTTATGGCTGCCGATTTTTTGATATCAGCTTGCCAGTTTGAACCATCCCAAAAAGTCCATTTGCTATAATCTTCGAATGCTGCAGGTACAACCCTTGCCACCAGGAGTTTTTTGGTTTTACCCAGCGTACCATATACATAAATATAACCGTCCGGATTTAACTGACCCGCAGCTTTTGTATTTACATAGATACCTGCACCGAACGATCCCATTTCGCCGCTTTTCTCTTCGAGATAAAAAGGGGTGTCTTTTTGTTCATAGTTTAAATATGGAACAGGTTCGTTAGCCTTAATTTTGATTAAAGTGTTGCCTACCTCGGCAAAACCAAAAGCGCCACCTTCAGTTGTCTTAACCCGGTAACCAAAAATAAATGTCGAATTGTTCAGTTCCTGGTTTACAAAACCATCGCCCAGCCAGTAATAATCACTTGGCCCGGTTAATGGTGTTTTAGGCGAAAAAATAGATTCAGGTTCTGCTTTTACTGTTTTCCAGCTAAATTTAATCTTTTTGGGATCGGGCGCATTTCCATCTAAAATGGCGACAGAATTATGGATCATTTTGGCACCGGGCTGCATCTTGCCATCCCTCACCATCCCGATCATGCTATCGCTAAAAATAAGCAACGTTTTTTTTGCTTTTGGTGGTGAGGATTCTTTTCCGTTTAATGGGATGCTGTAAATTCCATCGCCACCAAACCAGCCATCAGTTCTTTTAAACAGATTGCTCCATTCGGGAGCTGCAGCAACTTTAAAGCTGATACTGTCAAGACTTTGAGCCTGTAGATTTGACGTGAGCGAGATTACCAGGCTAAACAAACCGATGGAAGCAATATTTTTCATTTGTGGGATCATTTCTTTAATCTGTTATTAAAATGCTTACGGATGGGCTGATCTAAAAAGACCATGGTGAGATAAGCCAATCCGATCAATAAAAATAAAGAAATAATCATAACTACCACCATATCATTCATGGGTGGTTTTTTAGTCTCCACATAACTGAGGTAAATCCATAAAAAAGGATAATGAACCATGTACAGCGGGTACGAAATATCGCCCAAAAATTTACAGATTTTATCGAAGCCCGCAGTCAAGGTTGCACCAGCGCCCAGCGCAATCAAAAATGGAAAATAAAAGATTACGGCGATTGAATCAGTGATCCAATTCATTTTTTCGTTAAAGGGAATCAGGAAAACTACGAATAATAATATGCCCATCACCATAAAACCCATTCGTGATTTAATGATCCAGTTTGAACGGTAAACAAGCATCCCGACCAGAAAAGAATAGAAAATCCTGGCACCTCCCCCGAAAAAATTATCGCCACCCCATCCCACCGCTAGATTGCCTATGCGGTAAGCTTCATAACCCAGCAAAAGGGCTGCAATTACAATCAGCACCCATAACAGTTGGTTTTTAACTTTGTAGAGCACAAAAACATAAAAAATATTTGCCATATACTCCCAAAACAGCGACCAGGTGGGTGGATTAAGGTGGAACAGGTTAAAGTAGCGTTCGTGCACGAGTGGATATGGAATCAACAAAGCCGCCGACAAAAACATCAGTAAGGTTTTACCCAGGCCGTAGCCCTGATAAAGATTGCTGAAGGGATCGAATATAAAAGTGATCAGCCCCAATAGCGCACCGATAATTACAAGCGGGTGCAAACGGATCAGCCTTGATTGGATAAAGCGGATAAGACCCATACTTTCTACCTTGCTATCGTAAGCGTAGGCAATTACAAAACCAGAGAGGCAGAAAAAGAAATCGACCGCGAGGTAGCTGTGTGCAATAAAATTATCTTTATAATCGGGAACGGCAAATTCCATAAAGTGGAAAATTACAACAGAAATTGCAGCAATTCCCCTCAATCCATCTAGGATTTTAAAATGCTGTTTGGTTTTTGGCAGCATTTGCTTGCTTTGTAAGGTATTCATTTGGTTGTGTTAAACTGGCTCATTTTCTCCGTCAAAAGCCAATGGTTTTAACGGAGAAGGCAAAGAAACATAAGAAATTTGGTTTAGCACTACCGCTATAGATCAACCTTTCTACGTTTTGTCTCAATCTACTCCCGGTCTGTACAGAACAGTTGAGCCAGTTCTTTAAAATTACAACAGCTTAATTTAATTTTTAATGATGCGGTAAACTGTGCCATTTTTGTTTTCAGGACCGGTGTCGGTATTGGTTAACACGTATAGTTCGCCAGATGGATCTTCGCCAAAAGCAGTTATTTTAGCGTTATCGGCAATATGGGTGAAAGATAATTTACCCCTGGTCCATTTGCTTCCGGCCTGTTGGAGATAATAACCCTTTCCGGTCCAATCCGCAAAGATATATTTGCCCTTGATCTGCGGATTTTTACTTCCGTTGTACACATACCCTCCTGTTACCGAAACACCTTCGCTATGATGATACTCCGCAATGGGCGCAATCATTTCCTTAATTTCGCAACCCTTATCAGGATGATAACAATGTGTGCCCTCCATTAAGCGCCAGCCATAATTGCCGCCTTTTTTTACGATGTCTACTTCTTCCCAGGCAGACTGGCCAACATCTCCTGCAAATAACTGTCCTGAAGCCTTATCAAAAGAAAAGCGCCATGGGTTTCTGAAACCATAGGCCCATATCTCAGGTTTAACCTCGGTTTTACCCACAAATGGATTGTCTTTCGGTACTTTATAACCCGAATCGGTATTGATGTCGATCCTCAATATTTTACCATGCCAGGTGTTCATATCCTGTCCGTTGCCTATTTTACCATGTTCATCTCCCTGGCCACCACCATCTCCAAAAGAAACATACAGATGTCCATCAGGTCCAAACTGCAAACAGCCGCCATTGTGGTTTCCGTCGGGTTCTTCTATGGTTAAAATGATACGTTCGCTTGCCCTATCTATTTTACTTCCACCTTCTGCCAGTTTATATTCTGCCAGCACACCGGTATGGTTAGACTTTTGAACAGAAGGAACGCTGTAATAGAGGTATACTTTTTTGTTCGTTTTAAATGCCGGGTGCAATGCGATTCCGAGCAGACCGTGTTCTTCGTAACCATTATTGAGTTTAACCAGTTTATCCTTCAGATCGATTAAAGGTTCTTCCAATAGTTTTCCTTGTTGTACAACCCTGATTTTGCCCGACTGTTCGGTAATCCAAGCCTCTCCATTATCCGGGAAAACGATTGCCGTAGGTGCCTGTATATTCGAGGCCACTATCTGTACCCCCACTGAAATTGCCAGAATTTCTGCCTTTTTATTTGCAGCTTTCTTTTGTGCCAAGGCAGGCATTGATAAAATTAGCATGACTGAGAATATGCCAGTAGCGCGCACCGAAAATAATCTGGTAACAGTATGATGGGATGATATTTTTTTCATTTTCGGTTTTAATTGTTGTGTTTAATGGATAAAGTCGAAAAGCAGGGTGCCGCTAAAGGTTTTGCCATCTGTTTTGTTCTTCTGGCTTTGCGGGCCCATTGCTAAGGCCGACTGAAACTTGGTACCAATGGCACTTATGCCTTTTAAGAAACCGATACTTCCATCGGGGAAAGCAGGTTCTACATTGTTGTTGCTTAATGCAGCGGCCTCGCGCGCCGGACGGTACATTTGCAGGTAAGTGTCCTGATCGGGAGTATAAACCCTAAACGGCGCTTCCTTATTTTCGACCACCACCCAGTTGACTTCAGCGTGGTAACCCTTAAATTCCGGATAGCCCCAGGTTTCACCCGTAATGGTATTGTTATAATCTTTATGCCAAACACCAAATTGCTGACCCTTTAACCTGTTTTTCCAAACACGGTATGGTCCACGGCCGAGGTATTTTATTCCGGTGATTTTTTCCTCCGGATAATCAAAGGTAATGCCCATAAAATCAGCATCACCCTGTTGGCTAAACTGGTATTCGAGTTTAACTAATTTCCCGGGTTCGAATGTCCACTTCGCATGTAAACGACCATCGCCTTCGTAATCCGATTCCACAGTATATTTTTGCCCCTCGGCCTTAAAGGTGAAATTTTTCAATGTGGTATTTACGCCCGCCAACAGAGGGCCTTTTGATAGCGAAATGGTGGCATTGGGTTTCACTACTTTCGCAATATAACCGGTAGTTTTATCGAAATAATAGGTATTGCCATCCTGTTTAACCAAAAGTAACTGATCTTTTTCTTTAGTGGTTATGGCCGAACCGGACGAGGAAGTGGCCTGCTTTTGAGCAATGAATTGAGCGGCTTTAACCGGCCAGCTCCAGGTAAATATCTCCTTTTGATCGGGACCATAAGCTGTTAAATACAAGGCATCGCTCTGTGCCCAAGATTTTGGCAATGGCAGATCGAGGATCCCTTTTGTACCGGGTTTTAGGTTTGATTTGGCAGATCCGCTTGCACTCACTATTGGTTTTGTTGCTACATCCTTAGCGGAAGGGAAATTGACCAGCTTCCATTTGAAAGTACATTGATTTAAACTGGTAAAACTGAACCTGTTGGCGATTGAAACTTTACCGTTAAAATTTTCATCAATTTTTGGAAGATCGACAAAAACCGGCGACCATATTTCTTTTACTGCATAAAAACTTCCCTCCTTTTCGCGGTGAGGGCCAACAATCCCATCAGGGGCATGGTTCCCATCGCCATCGTATATACCGTTTTTGTCGGTTCTGATCACATTTTCATCAACCAGGGCCCAGATAAAACCACCTGCACCGTGCGGATGGAGCATCATCTGGTTCCAGAAATCATCTAAAGCGGCACCGGCACCACCATCGTAAAGTGCATGCATAAATTCGGTTGGGAAGAAAACTTCCTTACCTGAGGTAGCGGCCTTCACCATATAATTATAATCGGGATAATGTTTGGTATCGGTTCCGTTAAATTTCTCCCAGGGATGGATTACGGTACGTTTTTGCGGATCGTACATGGCATAATCGTGATCGAGATCGGTATTAAAACCACCCTCGTTACCATTGGCCCAAAAAATAATCGAAGGGTGATTCACATCTCTGATGACAAGTTCCTTCACCAGTCTATGTCCAACGGTATTGTCGTATTTGGCCTGCCAGCCCGTAAGTTCGTTGATTACATATAAACCCAAAGAATCGCAGACATCCAAAAATTCGGCATCAGGTGGATAATGCGACATACGAACGGCATTCATATTCATTTCCTTCATCAGCTTTACATCCATTAAATGCACAGCTTTGCTTAACGTACGCCCTGTTTCAGGCCAGAAACTGTGTCGGTTTACGCCCTTTAACAGGATTTTAACGCCATTCACATAAAAGCCATCACCATTGAGTACCTCAAGCGTTCGGAAACCAAATTTTTGTTTTACTTCGTGTAATGTTTTTTGTTGCCTTTTCAGCCTCACCACCACCTGGTACAGATTGGGAAATTCTGAACTCCATAATGCGGGATGTGAGAAAGTGGCCCTTAGCGTTTGTATGCTATCCTTCAGACTGGCTTTGATTGAGAAGGGTTTGCCTACATTTTCGCCGTTTAATTTCTTTACCTGGGCTTCGATCATATCGCTGGCCCCTAAGTTCTGGCCATACACATCGAGCTGAAACGAACCATCGGCTTTGGCGTTAACGGCTACCCTTTCGATAAATTTATCCGGAACGGTTTCGAGGTATACTGGTCTGAAAATACCACCGAAAACCCAAAAATCACTCTTCCTTTCGGCATTGTTGATAGAGGCGTTGGCCGACATTTTATCTACCGTAACTTCCAGCTTATTCCTGCCTTTTGGTTTTAATAAAGCAGTAATATCATATTTAAAACGATAAAACCCGCCCTGATGTACCTCTCCTGCAAGTTTGCCATTCACCGTAACCCTGGTATCGGTCATCGCGCCTTCGAAAACAAGATATACTTTTTTCCCGTCTACCTTCCCCGTTGGAAATTCATAACGGTAAATCCCCTGCTCTTTCGCCTTGTCTTTATCATGTCCGTAATTATAACTTCCAAAACCCTGTAGCTCCCAATTAGAAGGCACCGGAATTTTAGTCCATACCCCACTCCTGCGGCCATCTTTACAATAAAAATCCCATTGTTTGGTATGGTCTTTATCTGTCCCCGAAAGGTAGGTACGTATGGTCTCCTGTGAAAAAGCGGAATATGAAACCAATAATAAAAACAAGTAGAGTAATCTTTTAATCATGATGTATCTCGGATTAGGTTTAAAAGGCCATTTTAAATTTAACAGCTTTTATCAAGCCCTTAAATTTTGCGTTTACAAGATAAAGGAATTTGTGTTTAGGTTAAACTAGCTAACTACTTTAATACAATAGGGGCTTCTACATTTTACCCTTTACGGTTTTGCATATAAAACAAAAAGCCCCCAGCTAAAGGCTGGAGGCTTTGTTTTTCCCAAAACGCAATAAATTTACTATTTCGCGCTATTCTTTTTTTCTGTTACTTCAGCTCTGATATCCTGAGCTAAAACTTTAAGGTCTTGCATTGCTTTACGTACACGTGTACCAGCAGCTGCATTTCCGCCATCATAAAACTTGGTTACATCTGCTTCAACCGAAGCGATCAGCTCTTGTACTTCTTTAAATTTGTCCATAATGTTTTCTTTCTAATAGGATGATAGACCACCCGTTATTAAATATATTCTTTCCGATCTACAATAAACGGACCGCAAAACTAATAATTTTATTCACAATGAAGCATCCACATCAATTAATCATTTTCTTTTAACAATTTAAGCCTTGCTTTTCCGATGATAAAGCCTGATCTTCTACAACTTAAACAGATAAGGCATAATTGATAAATTAACCATGTCAAAAAAAAATTACCGGAGATGATTGGTTAAATGCCCTCGCTGAGCACTACTTCTTCAGGTACGGATGCTTGATCTGTATATTTTTTAGCAATAATCTGGCTTACGCGATAAAGTAAAAATATACTTAGTGCCGATACACCAACTACTACATAGCCCACAATATCATAATGTGCTAAAGGACTGAATTTAGTTTTTTGCACCACGATCATTCCTGCTACAGCAGCAGCCACACCGCCCGCAATTTGCTGCAATGATGCATTGATACTCATAAATGCACCACGATCGGCCATATCCGGCACGGCACTGGTTAGTGCGCTCGAAGGTACCATCCGGCTAAGCATGCCCATCATCATCAATACATTAAAGGTAAGTACCAGGTAAAAAGGTGTTGTAGATAAATTGGTATAAAGTATACAAATGATCATCAACCAAATGGTAGCAACGGTAAAAAGCTTAAATTTACTTACCTTATCACTCAACCTGCCGATAAGCGGCATAATCACCAATGAGCTTATACCAGAAGTCATAAAGAGTACAGGCAGTTCTGCATTGGTAATCCCCAGGTTATTAACGGCAAAGGCACTGCCAAAGGGCATCATCATAAAACCACCTACTGATAAAACCGCAGTTGCGGCAAATCCGATGCGGTAATCCCGCTTGGCAACAGTACGCCATAAGTGCTTAAGCGCCGACTGATCATGTTGGACCAAAAGGTGCTGCGTAACGGGTTTCAATTGAGTAGCGATTACAATAGCAATAATAAATGCCAGTCCGGCGGTCATTAAGAAAGGGGATTCCCAGCCCCAGGCATTGGCCACATAAATCCCGATAGGAATACCCAATACCTGACTGGCACCAAAACCCAATTGTACAAAGCCCATTACCCTGCCACGCTGTTGCAGGGCAAAAAGATCGGCGATAATCGCCATGGAGATCGATCCGATCACGCCACCAAACAAACCCGTAATAATCCGTGCGGCCAATAATAAAGGATAGGTATTCGCCAGACCACAGAGCACGGTGCCCAGAATAAAACCGGAGTAAAAAAAGATCAATAGTTTTTTGCGGTCGAATTTGTCGGCAAAACCCGCTGTAAGTAAACCCGAGATCCCTGCGCTAAAAGCATAGGCCGATACGGCCACGCCAAAGGCTGCAGGTTTAAGGTCGAGCGATTTCATTAACATATCGCCCAATGGCGACATGATCATAAAATCGAGTATAACGGTAAACTGGGTTATGGCCAGTATAAAAATCACAATCTTTTGGTATCGTGTAAAAGGGATGATATCTTGTTTGTTTTTCATTTCTATTTTAGGTTAACTCACAGCATTCAAAGCCGTAAGCGGTAATTAATTGGATCACGAAGGCATGGTTTATCCTGGTAGATATAATGCGAAGCACACGGTCTTCATCATCAAGATCAACGTTCCACTCTGCTATCCCTTCTTTGTTAAAAATTTCTCTTAGCTGAATATGATCTGCAGCTTCCAGATTGGTTTTGAATAATAATATATGATCAAAATTTTCCATTCATAAATGAATAATTATTTAATAATAAGCCTTAAAAAAAAGCTTTAATTTTTTAAAGCCTTAATAACACGGTCAAACGCCGCCCACAGTATCTCATCGGTAATTTTAAAGGGTTTACCGCCAACACTCTGGCCCCGCTGGTGAAAACGCATCAAAGAATATAAGGGCGAATAAGCTACCGACCAATATACCTCAAAGGGCATCTCGTCCATTTCGCCACGTTTTACCACATTGTGGAGAAATCCACTAATATCCTCTTTAAATTTGGTCATAAAACCAGCTTTGCCACCATTAAAAAGTTTCAAAAACTGATCCTGGTAAGTCGAACTGTTAATCTGATCGAAAAACTGTCCGATCAACGGGTTTTCAATCATATAATCAAAGCGGTTCTGCCATTGTACCCGTAAGCCATCTTCAAGCGAAGCCTCCGGATCAAAATTACGGAGCATCGCTTCTTCCATCCTTGCCCCCTCTTCCGTCACGATTTTAACGATCAGATCATCTTTATCTTTATAATAAACATAAGGTGTACCCACTGATATGCCACAGGCTTTCGCCAGTTTATTTATCGTAAAGCCTTCCAAGCCATATTTTACAATGGTTTCGATGGCTTTTTGCTTTACCATTTGTTCTTTATTGATATCCCTTGTCCTCATAAGCTAAATAACGCAACAAAACTAAATGAATATTCATTTATAAACAAATAAAATCTATTTTTTTTTATAAATGAGCCCTGAGCATTGTAAAATTAAAAAGGCTACAATATCCATTGCAGCCTTTTCTTATCAACTAACTAAACCTGTATAATACTAACCAAATATTTTACATGACAAAAGTAAGGCTGGTATATAAACCGGATATTAAAGTTGCGTTAAAAACAGGATATTTAACATTCATTGCAGAACGATAAAAAAATCTCCATAAGCAGCTGATTAAATTGAATACCAGGCATTATTCTAAACTTTTTATATGGAATAATGCATATCCCCTAAAGTGCTAATTTATCCTTTGATACTGATTGCTGAAACCATCATTAACATCGTGGTAAATTGAAAGCTGGCTATCAGAAATACTGAAAAAAAATCTTTGTTGAATACCTTCATAAACCAATTCGTCTCCTTCTTCTTGTGAAAGCATGCTGATTTGCCTTTTCGTTGTATAAGTTCCTGACCTCATCAGCTTATTGTCCCTCATCTCTTTAAACGATGATCCATTAAATTCTACAGTGTTGCCACTGCCTGCCGGGTAATTGATGGTGGTGCCCGCAATCCCGCCTGAAGAAGAGACCAACTCCCATTTGCCAATCAGCTGGTCTGCAGATTTTACTGTTTCATCTTTCTTGCACGACACTAGAAACATCAGCATGATCAAAAAACTTAAATATTTCATTCTTTTTCGCCTTGAATAGTTTACATATAAATATATATAAAATACTTTTTCAGTTAAAGGACTTTATGGCAAAAAAATAAGCTATCGGACAGCTATTAACTTAAAATTAAATTCCAATTATCAAATCCCTTTTTTCCTAAAAATACCTCCGTCAACCTGCTTCTAGGTCAAAAAATAATGAAGTTGTTAAAATGTTGATTTTTATCATCAGAAAAATTCCAAAAACAATTTAAAACTGTAATATTAAAACTACAAAAAGTTTAAAAATAGTTTTTTAAGCTTTATCTTTGTAACATGAAAATTGCAAAATCAACCTCTTTTTTACTCATTTTAATCGCCTCAATATCTTCAACATCAATCCAGGTGTTGGCCCAAAACCAAAACAAACAGGCAACTCTTTTTGAGAATATTGAAAAATTAAACGGGAACGATATGATCGAAAGATTAGCTTCCCAAAGAAATGAATTTAACAAAAACCGTAAGCACGCTAATTTACCCAAGGCCGAATATATTATTAACAGGAATAATTTAACCATTATCACTTTTAATGGACTTGATTATTATGTAAAAAATAACCGCGTTATCGGAATACAGGGCTTAAACCTATCAGATGAAGCACTGGCACAAATTACAGAAAAACTGGTTTTATTGGATAGTGTTCAGTATTGCTACAGTGAGAAATCTAATGTTGATTTCCAAAATGAACGTTTATTCCTGTTATCGTTAAAGATGTTATCTACTACAACCAGAGATATCGCTGCGCTTGCAAAAACCCACAATCCATCTTTAAACGTGGAGAATAATGTAGCTAAAATGCGTCTGCCGAACGTTGATAAAATTTCAGGAATTTCAACGGTTCAATCATTGGTACAGTTGAACAAATAATCGGTTTACATTCATGAATCTCAGGTACAATTGATCTCCGACCAATGTACGCTTAGCTCCAGCCATTACAATATTGTAGATGGCTTTTTTTATGGAACAACTGGAATGATATACCAATTGCAGAAAACCATTCTGCTGTAACGATTGGCATGTGTCCAGGATCACCTACCTTTTTCCTTTCCCTACCTTTTTCCTTTCCCTACCCTTTTTTGTTCGATACCAAACAAGATGTTCGATATCGGGCATTTTCAATTTTCAACATAACAATAAAACTCTGACTATCAAATATTTAACAATGGCATTTCTATTGTAAAGCTTTGTCCAAAAGTATTTAAATGGACAAACTCATCGAAGAAGAAGTTTCATCGAAAAGGAAAAAGAAAACTTATCTCTTAATTTTTTCAATAATCATCGTACTGGCCACTGCCATTGGGTTGGTACGGTTTTATTTCAAACCATCGTTAACCAGGGCCGATATTACTACCGCGAAGGTAGAAACCGGGATAATCGAAAATACCATTAATGCAACCGGCGAAGTGCTGCCCGAATTTGAGGAGGTTTTAACAAGCCCTATTAATGCTTCCATCAAAGCGGTACTGATGGATGCCGGTAATAAAGTTAAAAAAGGACAATCCATTTTATCGCTTGATAAATCGTTGAGTGAAACCGATTACGGCAAGCTTCAGTTCCAGATGGAATCCAAGGAAAATGAAATCAGAAAGCTGAAACTGGATCTGGAGAAGAGTTTTTTCGACATCAAATCAACCAACAGTATCAAACAATTGCGGATCAGCAATCTCAAAGATGCGGTTTCTTCAGCAAAAAGATTATTAAAAGCAGGTGGAGGAACCAAAGAAGATGTAGAAGCTGCCGAACTCAACCTGAAAGTTGCCGAACTGGAAAAACTTCAGTTGGAAAATGAGATCAAAAGCAAACAGCAAACCATGAAGATCGAGATTAGGGAAGCTGAAATTGCCCTGGCCATTCAAAGAAACGATCTGGATGCTTTAAAACGAAAACTTGATCTGGCTGAGGTAATTGCAACAAGACCAGGCGTAATTACCTGGGTAAATAAAAACATAGGATCGAGCGTACACGAGGGCGATGCTTTGGTTAGAATTGCTGATTTAAGCGGGTTTAAAGTTGCAGGGAGTATGTCTGACAATCTATTGGATAAAATCCATAACCACATGACCGCAATTATCCGCATAGGCGATGCCCAACTGCGCGGATCTATTGTAAATATTTCGCCAGCGGTAAGCAATGCCATTGTTTCTTTCGATATTCAATTAAACCAAAAAGACAGTAAGGAACTACGTCCAAACCAAAAGGTTGATGTTTTTTTAGTTACCGCCACCCGAAATGGTGTTCTACGGATTGCCAATGGCCCTGCGTTCAATGGATCTAATATTCAGGATGTTTTCGTATTGAAAAACGGGAATGCAGAACGTAGATCAGTAAAAACAGGCTTAAGTAATTTCGATTATGTAGAAATCTTAAGTGGGCTGAAAGCAGGTGATGAAGTCATCACATCAGACATGGGCGATTATAAAAACACCAAAACCATCACCATCAGCAATTAAAATTATGGCTCGGAAATTTTCACTTTTTAGCTTGCTGATGATGTATGGTCTGCTAGCTTTTTCGTCGCCTAAAACAGATACCCTGAAGTTAAGCTTGCAACAGGTGGTAGAAATGGCCAAGGCAAATTCTATTGCCGCAAAACAGGCCATCACCGTAAAGGAAACGAAATACTGGGAATGGCGTACGTTTAAATCTAACTATCAACCCCAGTTGGCCTTAGAAGGTATTTTGCCAGGCTATACCAAAAGTTATACACAGGTTCAACAACCAAATGGAACCATCCTCTTTCAACCCGTACATTATGATAACTCGTCGTTAACCTTAAATTTTACCCAAAGTATTGCAGCTACAGGCGGAACAATTTATGGAACCACCCAGCTACAGCGTTTTGACGATTTCGACAGGAACAGTGTGCTGTACAACGGCATTCCTTATGGTATTGGCTATACTCAGCCCCTACTCCAGTTTAACAAGCTAAAATGGGATAAAAAAATCGAACCCCTAAAATTTAACGAGAGTAAACAGGTTTTTATCGAAACACAGGAAAAAATAGCCATTACGGTTACGGAATATTTTTTCGATTTATTACTTGCACAGGTTAACCTGAACATTGCCGACTTAAATTATGCTAACACCAAACGCATTCTAACCATTGCCGATACCAAATTTGAATTGGGCAAAATCTCTAAAAATGAAATCCTGCAGCTTCAGTTAGAAGTTTTAAATGCCCAAAAATCAGTTGGGACAGCCAAACGTGACGTAGAAATTGCAACATTAAACCTACGGAGTTATACTGGTATTGAAGGCGACGACAGGATTAAACTGGATATGCCGGCGGTAGTGGCACAGATGACTGTAATTACCGAAAAGGTACTTGCCGAGGCTTTTGAAAACCGTTCGGATGCCATTGGATTTATCCGCCGTTTGGCCGAAGCAAAAAGAGATGTGGCAAAAGCAAAAGGTGAAAATGGTTTAACCGCTACATTAAGGGCCAACCTTGGTTTCTCCAATGCAGCAAACAGTGCATTCGACATTTACCGTTCACCTAAAAACCAGCAATCTTTGGAAATCCAGCTTTCTATTCCTGTAATGGATTGGGGCAGATCTAAATCACGGACCAAAACGGCACAGGCCAATGAGCAATTGGTCAGCTATTCCGTTGAGCAGGACAAACAGACTTTTAAACAGCAGATTGTAACACAGGTAACGCTTTTTAACATGATGAAAGAGCAGATCCTGCTCACGGATGAGGCCGAAAAGATTGCTGCCGAAAAGTACAAAATAGCCAGCGAACGTTATGTTTTGGGTAACCTGAGCATTACCGATCTCAGTATTGCCTTTCAGGAAAACGACAGGGCAAAACGCGATTATGTTTCGTCACTCCGGGATTTCTGGGGGGCATACTATCAACTCCGTTACCTCTCCCTTTACGATTTCGAAAAAAACAGAAAAATAACCTATAAATAAATCTTAATTACTAATTATACATTATGATACACTTACACAATATCGAAAAAGTTTACCGGACCGATACCGTGGAAACCCTTGCCGTTAACGGGATCAGCCTTAATATTGCCAGGGGTGAGTTTCTTTCCATCATGGGGCCATCAGGCTGTGGTAAAAGTACGCTGCTCAATATTATGGGTTTGCTAGATGAGCCTTCAAAAGGGAATATTAAAATTGATGAGCAGGACATCAGCCAGTTGTCCGATCAAAAACTGGCAAAATTCAGGAACCAGAAACTGGGTTTTATTTTTCAAAGTTACCATCTGATCAATGATCTGCGGGTTTTGGACAATGTGGAGTTGCCACTCTTGTACCGCACTTCATCAGCCAAGGAACGTAAAATGCTCGCCATGGCTGCTTTAGAAAAAGTTGGATTAAGCAACAGGTTAAAACATTTCCCCACACAGCTTTCGGGTGGCCAGCGGCAGCGCGTAGCCATCGCAAGAGCCATTGTAGGCAATCCACAGATTATTCTGGCCGATGAGCCGACCGGAAATCTGGATAGTGCCATGGGGAATGAAATCATGGATATCCTGATCAATCTGAATAAAAATGAAGGCACTACGATTGTAATGGTTACACATGATGAAAGTATGGCACACAAAACACACCGCCTGGTGCGTTTGTTCGATGGTTCACAAGTTCAATAAGCCCGGGTTATGCTAAAAAACTACTTTAAAATAGCCATAGCTGTATTGAAGCGGAGAAAGTTCTTCACCTTCATCAGCCTGTTCGGAATCAGCTTTACGCTTACCATTTTAATGGTGGCAACTGCTTTTATGGATAAAATTTTAAGTCCCGATTATCCGGATTATAAAAGAGCCCGTTCGCTGTATGTCACCACAATGGAATATAAAAATACCAAAGAAGGCTGGATGAACAGAAGTAATGTTTCTTTCTATTTTTTCGAACACTATGTTTCTACCTTAAAAACAGTACAAAAAATGGGCATATCATCAGATGCAAAGGCCTCTAATGCTTATGTAAACAATAAAAAACTCGTAATCGAATATAAATACACCAACGCCGATTACTGGAATGTACTGGAATACAAATTCTTAGAGGGCAAACCTTACCAGCAAAGAGAAATAGACAATGCAGAATTGGTTGCGGTAATTTCTGAAGAAACAAAAAAAGCTTATTTCGGCGATGCCGAATCTGTAATCGGCAAATATATTTCTGCTGACAACATCAACTACAGGGTAATTGGTGTGGTTGGAAATGTGTCGAAAACCCTTCACAATTTTTCGGGCGACATGTACCTCCCCTATACCATTTCGAAAGATTACAAAGACAATGATTTGATGGGTGGCTATAATGCCGTATTGCTGGCTAAAAGTGAGGCTGATGTACCTAAAATGAAAAAGGAGTACGACCAGATGCTAAAGAGAGTACCCATTCCTAAAGATTTCGATAAAATATACAGCAACGCTGATCCGTTTTTCGCCAGTATAACCAGGAGGATTGCTGGTGATGGATCAAATAACGGGCTAACAAAAGTGATCTCGATCGTCAGTCTGTTTGTTCTGCTGTTTTTGCTTTTGCCAACCATTAACCTGGTCAACATTAATATCACCCGGATTATGGAGCGTTCGTCTGAAATTGGGGTGCGCAAGGCATTTGGGGCATCCTCAAAAACCCTGGTTTACCAGTTTATTGTAGAAAATATGATCCTTACTTTTCTGGGTGGAATAATTGGGATAGTGCTTTCTGTAATTGTGATTTACCTAATCAATGGCGCAAATTTCATTTCTAATATGCGCCTCAGCATCAATTTAACCGTGTTATTTTACAGTTTGATTGCCTGCATATTTTTTGGATTAATTTCTGGCGTTTACCCTGCCTGGAGAATGTCCAAATTAAATGTTGTCAACGCACTTAAAGCACAATAACCACCTAAAAGATAACATTATGTTTAAACACTTATTTAAGTTGATATGGAACAAACGGAAACAGAATTTCCTGTTTCTTTCCGAAATCCTGATTTCCTTTTTGGTAATCTTTGCGGTTTTTTCCTTCCTCACCTATTACTACCAGAATTACAGCAAACCATTGGGCTTTGATTACAAAAGGGTTTGGTCTATCAAATACGATAATGGAGCGCTAACCAAAAATAAGGATTCGTTGAAAATTTTCTACGATAACCTTCATAAAACGTTAAAATCAATGCCTCAAATAGCAGAAGTTGCCTACTCTGGTTCTAACTTTCCCTATTCTGATTCTTTTATGAGTACGGGTTTAACACACAATGGCAAAAAGTTCAATTATATAGCCAATTATACGATTGGAACCGATTACAAAAAAGTATGGAATATATCCTTATTGGAAGGCCGGTGGTTTTTACCGGAAGATGCCGTTAGCAAGAATGGCAATATCGTGATCAATGAAACACTTAAGAAGCAGATTTTTGGAAATGCGAAAGCAACTGGCAAACTGATCGGCAATTATGATGATAAAGAAAAGTTAAAAGTAATTGGAGTGGTGCAAGACATTAAAGCTAGTGGTGATTTTTTACCTGCCGGTAGTGCTATTTTTAACCCTACAGATACCGGTTTTTTTAAATACAACCACAACATTTTAATCAAAGTGCACGAAAATGCTGATGCCACTTTCGAAAGCAAGTTGTACAAATTTATGGCAAATGCAGTAAAAAATGCAGTGGAAATACAGCATTTAGATGAAATGCGCGACTCGAAGAATGAAGAGACCATCATTCCAATGGTCATTTTCATCATCATCGCCACTTTCCTGATTATCAATGTGGCACTTGGCTTATTCGGGGTATTGTGGTACAATATCAATAAAAGAAAGGGAGAAATCGGGCTGCGCAGGGCTATTGGTGCAAGTGGCCGGGCAGTTTCCGCTCAACTGGTAATGGAAGCGATGATCCTGGCCACCATCTCGTTAATTGTAGGCTGTTTTTTTGCCATTCAATTCCCATTACTAAGTGTTTTTAATATTCCTACAAGTGCTTATTTTATTGCGATGCTGTTATCGGTGGTATTCATTTATCTATTGGTTTTGTTCTGTTCGTTTTACCCCGGTAAACAGGCTGCTGGTATCCATCCTGCTATTGCATTGCATGAAGAATAATACTTATCTTAACTTCGCGTATGATATTAATTGTTGATGATGATATAGCTGTAAGGACGTCACTTTCACTTCTTTTAAAAAGCACTGGGAGTGAAACCGTTACAATAGACAATCCGGTTCAGGCTTTTGAGGTGGTTAAAACCCAAAAGCCTGAACTGGTTATTTTAGACCTGAACTTTTCTATCGATACTTCGGGTAAAGAGGGAATGGAATTGCTCAAAAAAATAAGGTCTTTTGATGCTTCCCTACCCATTATCCTGATTACAGGCTGGGCAAGTATCGAACTTGCAGTACAGGGAATGAAACTGGGTGCAAACGATTTTATCAATAAACCATGGAACAACGACTATGTACTGCAATCAGTAGAAACTTTGTTGCAGTTAAACGGCAAAAAAGCAATCTCCGGAAGCAGAAAAGAACTGGATAAAAAATACAATTTTAAGCAGATCATTGGTGAAGACCCGGGACTTTTGGCTATTTTGGAAACCATCGGACGTGTGGCCTCCACAAATGCTTCCATTCTCATTACCGGTGAAAGCGGAACCGGAAAAGAACTGATTGCAGAAGCCATTCACGAAAACAGCAACCGGGCAAATAAACCTTTTGTTAAGGTAAATCTTGGCGGTATTTCTACTTCTTTATTTGAAAGTGAAATGTTTGGCCATGTTCGGGGTGCCTTTACAGATGCGCGTTTCGATAGAACGGGCCGTTTCGAAATGGCAAACAAAGGCACCATATTTTTAGATGAAATCGGCGATCTGGAAGCCTCAAGTCAGGTTAAGTTATTAAGGGTGCTGCAAGACAGGACCTACGAAGTGTTGGGCAGTAGCCGCACCAAAACGGTTGATACCAGGGTGGTTTGTGCCACCAATAAAAACCTGAACGAAATGGTAAACTCGGGATTGTTTAGGGAAGATTTATTGTACCGGATCAATTTAATTACCATCCACTTACCTGCTTTAAGGGCCCGCCCGTCGGATATCCCCTTACTCGTCAATTTCTTCATCAATAACATGAAAGAGATTTATAACCGTCCTGAATTGTCTATCTCCACACCTGCCATGCGTTGGCTGCAGCAATTGGCTTTACCCGGAAACATCAGGCAATTAAAAAACCTTGTTGAGCGGACCGTTTTAATCAGCCATAAAAATGAACTGGGTATTGACGATTTTCAATCTCAATTAAATTTATCTCCTTTAAAAAATGAGAAAGTAAAATTGCCTGGTGTTGGTACCATGACTTTAGATCAGATGGAGGCCGAGATGGTTAAACAGGCCATGAATTTCCATAAAAACAGGATTACCAAAGCCGCAGCTTCTTTGGGCATTACACGAAACGCCTTGTACCGAAGGTTGGAAAAATATCAAATCCCTTTTAATGAAACTGAAGACTAAGTACATCCTGTTTTTAGTGATCCTCCACCTCGTCTGCCTGGTGATGAGTTACTTCATTTTTCAAGAAAATAAACTCATTTTCCTGGTAGCCGAAGTATTTATAATCATTTCGATCTTGATTTCACTGAGTTTATATAAACAGTTAATTGCACCACTTACTTATTTAAAACAAGGTATTTCGGCCATAAAGGATAAAGATTTCAATGTTAAATTTGTAGCAACGGGTAAAAAAGAGGTAGATGAACTCGTAGATGTTTATAACCGGATGATTGATGAATTAAGAACCGAAAGAACCAAACAGCAGGAACAACATTTTTTTCTCGAAAAGCTGATTCAAACATCCCCTACGGGCATTATTATCCTGGATTATGACAGGCAAATTAAACAGATTAACCCAAAGGCAAGCGAAATTTTGGCCGACAACCCCAAGCTGTTGGAAAATCAGCTCCACGAAATGCAAACTGGCAGTTCTAAAATGTTGCGTGTTAATGGACTTCACACTTACAAAATTCAAAAATCGAAATTCATAGACCGCGGTTTCGAGCGTATTTTCATCATGCTGGAAGAAGTAACTGCCGAAATTTTTGCTGCAGAAAAGAGTGTTTACAGTAAAGTGATCAGGATGATGGCCCACGAAGTAAACAATACGGTTGGGCCTGTAAACTCAATTATCAACACCGCATTGGCTCAACAAACGCTTTGGTTAAACCCACAGGATCACCCTTTAAAAAACGCAATGAAGGTTGCGGTAGACCGGAACCAGAACCTGAATGTTTTTATGCGCAATTTTGCCGATCTGGTTAAATTACCAGAGGCAAACAGGAAGAAAATTGATCTGGTGGAACTGATCAGATCTGTATCCGAACTTATGTATTTCACTGCAAACGAGAAAAATATAAAGATTGAATTTGAAACTGCTGAGGAACCCTATTTCATCTCGGCTGATGTGGAGCAAATGGAGCAGGCACTGATCAATATTGTAAAAAATGCAATAGAAGCCGTCGAAAGTAAGGGCACAGTTAAGTTTACCTTGGATAAAGCAAAACGAACACTGATTATTTCTGATACCGGAAGAGGCATTTCTCAACAGGACACCGAACAATTGTTCAGCCCATTTTTTAGCACTAAAAAAGATGGCCAGGGAATTGGATTAACCCTGGTACGCGAAATCCTCTTAAACCATGGTTTTGAGTTCTCCTTAAAAACTGTAAAACATCACGAAACACAGTTTTTGATCAGGTTTATATTTTAGCTTATATCAAAAAGGACAAATGAAAGTCCATTTTGGAAAAGCTGATTGGTGCAAAAATGCCTTAAATTTGTGTTTCATGTGAGTGTATTTAATCACCTTAACCGTCAAACCAAATAGCACCAATCTGTTCATGATAAAATTTTATCTTTCATTATTGTTTATCGCCTGCATTTCTTTTTGTTCTGCACAAAATAATGCTTTAGAAAAGGATTTTATTACACCACCAGCTTCCGTTCAAACCAGTATCTATTGGTATTGGATGTCTGGCAATATTTCCAAAGCCGGTGTCATCAAAGATCTGGAAGCGATGAAAAAAGTGGGGATTAACCGTGCATTTATTGGGAACATCTATTTTGATCCCTACCCTGGCGGTAGGAATGTAAAATTAATGAGTGATGAATGGTGGGACATTACCCATGCCGCATTAAAAAAAGCGTCAGAATTGGGCATAGAGATCGGCATGTTCAATTCACCCGGATGGACGCAGGCCGGCGGCCCCTGGATCAAACCCAACGAAGCCATGCGTTACCTTGCCAATACAGAACTGAGGGTAAAAGGGCCGTTAAGGCTTAGCACCACTTTAAAAAGACCAACTGAACAGTTCGAAGATGTAAAGGTAATTGCTTATCCTGCGCCTAAAGATGAACGATTGATAATCGATCGATCAAATGCCAAAATCAGCATTAATCCAGCGCTAAAAAATGTGGATAACTTATTTGATGGTAGCCAGCTTACAGATGCTGCGCTACCCGAAAACCAAAATATTACAATCAATCTCAATACGGCTAAAAATTTTACTGCACGGAGCCTAAGTATCTATCCTTCGCATGCCAATATCAATGCCTCATTCGAATTGCAGGCAAAAAAAGGCAGTCATTTTCAAACCATTTCCAAATTCAATATCGATTGGCACCATTTGGCCTTGATTGTAGGTTTCCAGCCCTTTGCTCCTGTGGTTATGTCGATTGATGAGACAACTGCAAAAGAATTCAGGCTTTTGATTGTGAATAAACGTAATGAGGGCGGTATTGCAGAAATAGCACTTTCGGCCACACCAAAAATAGAAAACTATGCTGCAAAAACCTTTGCCAAGATGTTTCAGGATCCGCTGCCCCAATGGGATTATTACATGTGGCGTAAACAACCGGAAGCAAAAGATTTATCGTGCAACATCGACCCTACAAAAGTATTGGATCTTTCAAAATACCTTACTGCTGATGGAAAACTCAACTGGAAGGTTCCTAAAGGAGAATGGATCATTTTGCGCACCGGTATGACACCAACAGGTGTGACCAATAATCCCGGAGGCCCGGATGGGACAGGTCTGGAAGTAGATAAAATGAGTAAACAACATGTTGCTGCGCATTTTGATGCCTTTATTGGCAAAATACTGAAACGCATCCCTGCAAACGACCGCAGAACATTTAAAGTTGTGGTGCAAGATAGCTACGAATCTGGCGGGCAGAATTTCACAGATAGCTTACTCTCATCTTTCAAGAAAACATATGGTTACGATGCACTTCCTTATCTGCCTGCATATTTCGGAAAAGTAGTAGGTAGCCAGCGCCAGTCGGATCGGTTTTTGTGGGATTTACGCCGACTGATTGCCGATAAAATAGCTTATGACTATGTAGGTGGATTTAGAGAAATTTGCCACAGGTACGGTTTAAGCACCTGGCTCGAAAACTATGGCCATTGGGGCTTTCCTGCAGAATTTCTAATGTATGGCGGTCAATCAGATGAAGTTGGAGGTGAATACTGGCTGCCCAGCAACTCTCCTTCCTGGGAAAACGATCTGGGTAATATCGAAAACCGTGCGGCATCGTCTTGCGCGCACATTTACGGCAAAAATTTAGTCTCGGCCGAATCGAATACCAGTGGAGGGCCGGCTTTCTCGCGTGTACCCGCTGATACCAAACAGCGCACCGACAAATATTTTGCCGAAGGAATTAACAATACCTTATTACACGTATATGTTCACCAGCCAGACTCGACCAGATTCCCGGGAACCAACGCCTGGTTTGGTACAGAATTTAACCGAAACAACACCTGGTTTTCGCACATGGATCTATTTATAGATTATCTTAAACGCTGTAATTATATGCTCCGCCAGGGACTTAATATTGCTGATGTTGCCTATTTTATTGGTGAAGATGTACCAAAAATGACTGGTGTACAAGATCCTGCACTTCCAAAAGGCTATCAGTTCGATTATATCAATGCAGAAGTGATTTTACGTGATGCCCAGGTTAAAAATGGTTTAATTACCCTGCCACATGGTACCGCTTACCGGGTATTGGTCCTTCCCAAAATCAATACCATGCGACCTGAATTACTATTAAAAATCAAACAATTGGTTGCCGATGGTGCTATTGTTTTAGGTCCCCCACCTGTTGGCTCGCCAAGTTTAAAAAATCAGCCCGGCTCAGATCTCCTGGTAAAAAAAATGGCCACAGCTTTATGGAAAGGTGCCGATGGAACTCAGGCTACATCAGCTAAATTTGGGAAAGGAAGGATATTTAACGGAACAAGCCTTGAAGAAGTATTCGCAAAAATTGGCACGATAGCAGATTGTAAATTCGCTGCTGAAATGCCTCTAAATTTTAACCACAGGAAGACTGATGATGGAGATATTTATTTTATAACCAATCAGAGTCCAGCCCTGCAAAGTACTAATATTGCCTTTCGTATTAAAGGCAAACAACCTGAGTTATGGAACCCGATAGATGGTTCAATGCGTAAACTCCCGGAATTTTCAGCTCAGGAGGATGTTACTATGGTTCCTATCGAACTACAGGCATATGAAAGTATGTTTATTGTGTTTAGAACAAATGGCAAACCCCTGGTGGGCAAAAAGAATTTCCCTAAACCAATCAGCATCAATGAACAGAACAATGTTTGGGAATTAAATTTCGAAGGAAAGCTTAGCAACCCAAATCCCATACAACTAACCAGGCTACAAGATCTTTCGAAATCGAGTGATCCACTCATTAAATACTTTTCCGGAAATATCATCTATAACAGCACATTTGAAATTGAGCTTTCTGATATAAAAAACAATGATGTTTATCTCGATCTTGGTGAAGTAAATAATATGGCTAAGGTTTGGGTAAACGATCAATATGTTGGCGGAGTTTGGACAACACCTTATCGACTTAAAGTTTCATCAGCACTGAAACAGGGAATTAATAAAGTCCGTATCGATGTGGTTAATACCTGGGTAAACCGAATGATCGGCGATAGAGTTGTACCAGAAAAAGAACGCGAAACCTGGTCGGGGATTAACCCTTACCATCCTGACTCACCTTTAAAAAGAACAGGTTTGCTGGGCCCCATCAGGCTAATCTATATACCTACAAACAATTAAAACGGTAAAACAAATCAACAGTATGATATTCCCTAAACCCATATTCTTTATTTTCACCTGTCTTTTTTTACCCATAAGCGTTTTTTGTGGAGCACTAAAATCGCCCATCTTACACGATCAAAAGAATAAAACCGTTTATATCACTGTCCCGGATAAAAGTATTTCGATACTGATCGATTATTCGAAGGGCTGTTTCGTAAAGGAGTTGAATTTAAAGGGCAAGAATACGCTTTCTCCATCGGGAATTTCAACTGGCGTCACTTTACAGAAAAACAATATCACATCACTTCACTCAAGCGAGATAAAGGTTACACAAAGCGCATCAGGAATTATGTTAAATGGCATTACTTATGGTAAAGGTAAGACCAGAGTGACTGAAACCTGGATTTTTAAGATAATTGGCGAACGCATTATCTGGAATATTGAGCGCACTTATGCTGACAATATGCTCCTGGAGGATCAGGCTTTTCCGCAATGGAATTTTGCCAATCTTTCTACATTTAAGGGCGGAATACTGGATAACGGAGGTATGGTTTGGTGCAAATACCTCGGGCAGGAAAATGATACTTACGGCGTTCATACAGGCGGTGTAACCTTTGGGAACGCAGTATCGGGAGATGCGCTTCAGATCAGTCCGAAGGTTTCGAATGATCAAAAAATAGCGTCCAAATTCTCTCAGGGCAAACTCGGCACATTTACCTTCACACAAATGGTTACCGATACCCCACTGGCTCAACGTTATCACTTAAGCCGTTATATGGCCGGGCATTTTGATGTGTTTTCACCCTCAATGGTAAAAAAAGGTAAGACTACCCTAAGCCTTACCTTAGCCTATGTTGATTATTTTAAGACCTACTCAAGGGGTAAATTACCAGAAATAGATGCCATTGCAGTACGGGAACTGCTGAACACCACCGGGCGATATGGTGTAGTAGACAACAATATTATTGGGGCAAACGGATGGCTTACCAACTGGAAATGCCTTCACGAGCCATTTTTTGCCCAGATCGGATTGGCCGTCAACGACCCCAACTACGATCGCAACATGGCTGCAACCCTCAACCAGGAGCGCGATGAAGCGATGCTCGCTGATGGGCGTGTACTTTCCCGATGGCACGATATTCCAGGCGATGAAATCAAGGGCACTTACAATCCTAAAACAGGCTATTATGAAGCGATGTGGGGTTATACAGTCGATTCGCAAACAGGTTATGTAATCAATGCCAGCGAACTGTTTGATCTGAACGGAGATACCACCTGGCTCAGGTCGCATCAGAAAAGCTGCGAAAAAGCACTCAACTGGTTAATCAGACGCGATAGCAATCATAATGGTATTTTTGAGATGATGAACAACAACATCGCAGAAAAAAAAGCCAGCGATTGGCTTGATATTGTTTGGGCAAGTTACGAAAACGCTTTTGTTAATGCACAGTTATACGAAGCATTAAATCTGTGGGCAAACTGCGAAAAAATATTAGGGAACCAAACAGGTTCAGATTACTATTCGAAAGTTGCTCAACGGCTTAAAGCAGCATTCAACAAAACGACTCATGATGGTGGTTTTTGGTCGGCCGAAAAGAAACAATATGTTTATTGGAGAGATAAAGATAATAGTATCCATGGTGATAACCTGGTTACACCTGTAAATTTCGCAGCTATTGCCTTTGGTTTATGCGATGATCGTGAGCGGATCAGTCAGATTTTAGATCAGATTGAAGACCGTTCCAAAGCAGAAAACCTATTTCATTGGCCATTATGTTTCGATTCGTTTATAATAGAGGAAGTTAGTGGTGGAAACTGGCCTTTTCCAAAGTACGAAAATGGCGATATTTTTCCAACGTGGGGTTATCTCGGCGTTAGGGCTTATGCAGGTTACAATAAGGCTATCGCCTTAAAATACATCAATAACCTGCTTGCGCAGTATAAAAAAGACGGACTTTCTTCGCAAAGATATAGCCGCGTAACACAAAAGGGCCTCGGTGATGATATTTTAGCAGGAATCAGTACCAGTATAACCGCCCTTTACCGCGATCTGTACGGATTAAGGCCAAAATGGAACCGGATGGGTCTAGAACCCAACATGACCAGCAAACTGAATGGTACAGCATTTAATTATACCCTCAGGGGAACAGTTTATCACGTAGCATTAACAGAAAATGATTATTTATTGAACACAACAAATTTTTCAGTCAAAAGCACGGAACACTTTGGTGCAGGCAAAAAAGCTAATGTACTTACTTACTACCACCAGAACAAAGAGACAATGCTACTGGAAATAAAAGGTATTACCCGTACAAAATTAGATCTGAAAATTAATTTGTGGGATGAAAAAACGATTGCAGGAAAAATAAATTCAAAAGGTTTGTATTCTGTAGCTGTAAAAGGCTTAAAACCGGCAAGTGATTATTTAGTCAGGATTAATGGGAAAGATAGTTTAATTAAAAGCCAGGAAAACGGAACCGTAGCTTTTAATCCGAAGGGGAATATCGTAGATTTTATCATAAAAACCATTTAACCTGTGAATAATGACTAATCCAGCGGCATCACATTTTCCAACAGGCGATAGGCTTTAGGCGATATACCGTTTTTCTTTTTGAAAAGTTTTGAAAAGTAAAATACAGATACAAATCCTGTTTGCTCAGAAATTTCGTTGATATTCAATAAAGTATTGGTTAGGAGATCTTTTGCACGATTTAGCCGCAAATTGAGGTGGTATTGGTTGGGAGATTCGCCCGTTACTTTTTTGAAGGCTTTACGGAAGGCAGAATATCCCATTGGAAGTTGTTTTGCCAGTTCTTCCATATCAAGCGTATTTTCAAAAGATTCATGTATAATAAACTGGGCCTTGTAGATCAATTTTCCTACCGGATCATCATGATGCAGTAAATGGTTTGTAAGGGTATTGATCTGTCCAAGTATCTGTAGCGTAATACCCGCGATCTGTTGTGGATAACCTGTTAGCGACGCGCGTACTGCATCAATTAGTTTTCGAAAAAGGATCAGGATATCTTTATTCAAACCAACAGTGAGTAAAGGATTTTGGTGATCAAAAAACCCATTTCCCATCAATTGTTTAGCGTAAAAGCCATTAAAGCCAACCCAGTATTCCTCCCAACCTGATTTAATATCCGGCTTATAACGATGCCAGATACCCGGATAAAGCACAAAACAAGTCCCTTCAGCAATTGGTGTTGGCAGTGTTAATGCCGATTCATAAAGACCTTTACCTTTCGAGATAAATACGATGTAAAAATCGTTAAGTGTACGCCCCCTGTTCCAGGTAAGGTGATTGCTTTCCGGATGTTTTTCTCCGGGATAATTTTCATCAGGTGCTACCTTCGAATAACCTACAGAAGTATTATAGAATCCCCACTTTTCTTCTGTTTCCGTAACATTAAGGTATTTAAAATAATTGTGGAGCATGTGTTAAAGGATCAGTATTCTTAGGTCAGGCATCATGTATTGTGGGAACTAAAATACAACAACTCTGCAATATTAAAAGACATTAAGGGCAAACCGTCATTTTAGCCTTTAGAAATGAAAAAAATGTAAATATGCTAACGGATATTGAATATGTTTGTCTTCCTTCTGGTAACTGGTAATAGGATTTTAAAAGTATTTATTTTATTTTTTTGTACAAATAACTAGCTTAGTAAAGCTTTTGCTACCACAAACAAAAACACTGTATATGAATACCTCAAAAACCGGTACTTATAGCTGCGTAATCTTAGATGATGAGCCCCTCATCACAAAGATTATAGAACGTTATATTTCCAATATGGAAAACCTTGAACTTAAAGGTAGTTTTACAGATCCAATTGATACAATGGCTGCATTTAAGGAATTTGAAAAGATAGATTTTCTTTTTTTAGATATAGAAATGGGTATTTCTGGGTTTGATGTGGCAAGAATGCTCAGAAACCATGTCAGGTTTATTATATTTGTGAGTTCGCACAGCACCTATTCGATAGATAATCTATCTAATGCCGACAGACTTTTGGTTAAACCTGTTAATTTTAGGGCATTTCATGATACCGTAAATGATCTGATTTCGGGAGGGAAAAAACAATAAAAGCCTGCACATGACAATTTTCCTTAAAGTAAAGACATTCGTATTTACTTTACTGCAATTAAAAATCATAACTGAAATTTCTTCGTTTCTAGCCTTCTAAATTTGCCGTTCATGGAGTTTTTATGCCTATTCATGGAGTAAAACCGCCCCTCTAACTATTTTCCATTTCAGAACATTTAATCTTGCACTAAATTTGTCTCAATCAACCGAAACCTATTCGTGTTATGATTTAGCTACAGAGGGAAATTATAATTAGGGATAAATGGGTTTCTCTCGCATCATTACGATTGAGATGATGTTTGCTATTAAAAGAGGGGAAAAGTACAGGGATATATGAAGTACCCTCTTTCTTGGAATATGTTCAAATCTACCTATGTGGAATTTACTGTTACCACTATAAATTAAATGAAGAAACTTAGTCGTCTATCTTCAAAAACAATAATTGTTAGTGGGCATCACAGGGGCTGGCAACAAACCAGTCCCTTTTTTTGAAAAGAAGTCTTTTCCCGAATGAACATTGACATTGATCCAAGGTTTAACAGTTCAGTTTATAAATTTTTAATACCTAAAAAAACGCCGATTTATTCAAATCTTCAATCAGAAATTTTTGTTTAATGATCAGAGCGGGGAATAATGGGGAATTTTCTACCCAATATTACTGAGCATATAAAAACTTACACGGATATATGCTCATAAAATAAGGATCATGGAAATAAAATAAATCTTTAAATAATAGAAAAAGGCTGCATCCGCAGCCTTTTTACTCCTAAATTCGTTTACCATATTATTGATAAACCTTACGTGAACCCTATTAAATGCAAACGAAATGCCATTTAATTTAAGTTATATTTTTCACCTTCGTTTTAACCATCAATACACGGAGCATCTTTTATCATTAAGAAAGTTTTAATCGGTGATGTGAGGATTTATCTTGGATCTCGGCCACAAGACTTTGGGCTATTTTACCATTTAGCAGGTAAGCGCATTAAGATTTACCAGCAATCGCTATTCGTCATTGCAAATTGATTGCTGGTTGTTTGTTTCCATCATCATATTGTCAACATGCTCCATTCTTACTTTTTGACCAATTTATATCCGATTTAGATCTTTTAAGCCAATGCCGGGCAAGCGAAATTTGTAGCCACTTTAATGGTTTTACGGTAACCACTAAATCATTGGAGGGTATTCCAGCATAGTTAAAAATTTATTATCATGTTAAAAAACACGATTAAACCTGGCTCAAAAGGGTTTAGAACAGCAATGATCAGATTTGTTGTTTATGGAGCAATCATTTACCTCACAGCAGAATTTCTAAAATGGAATGTTACGCAAGAAATGGGTGCCAGCAAGTTCTCGGAAGATTCTATAGTAGAATCTGTTCAAAGCCTCCTGTTGTTAACCTGTGCGTTAATTTACTTGCGCGTATCTTTTAAATATAAATCGATGTTTCCATTGGCCTTTGGACTTTTTGCTTTTACCTTTGCTTCATTGATCAGGGAACAGGATGCTTTTTTAGATGAGCACATATTCGATGGTGCCTGGCAAACTGCTGCATTTGGCACATTGTTATTAGCGGCATTTCTTATTTACAGAAAAAAAGATGTATTTCTTTCCAACATGAATGATTTTGCCTCAAAATTCTCATTCGGAATACTCCTATCCGGTATATTTACCACCTATATTTTTGCCCGTTTATATGGCAGAAAAGTATTCTGGATGGCCGTTATGGAAGCGCAATATACCCGTGATGTAAAAAATGTATCGGAAGAGTCTTTAGAACTTTTTGGTTATGCCCTGATTCTGATTGCAAGTGTTGAGTTTTATTACTTTGCAAAGGCCAATAGCATTATGGCCATTCGTGGTACTGAAGAAAACAGGAATCAGCAGCATGTTTATCTGAAAGTGGGTTCTTAGCGTTTCAGTTTACATTTGGGAGAAAACAAAAAAATATTGTCATACTGAGCCTGTCGAAGGACAAATATTTTTTTGTTTTCTCTTATTAAGGGTCTTCGACCCCCTTCAGACTGACGATTTTTATATCCTTTTGATATAAAAGGCAATAAAATCCTTCATTCTGGTGTGCTTAACAAGGTAATTGAAACTGATGATACCCATTGTTGCGCAACTTATCCCGGCCAAAACATCGAGAGTATAATGGTGACTGGTGTAAATGGCCGAAAACCAGATGCCGACCATCACCACCAAAAAGAAAATATTGATTTTCCCCAGTTTGTTTTTTAATCCATAATAAGCAACAATAACGGGGTATGACGAATGCAGCGATGGCATGGCCGCAAATACATTAGACCCCTTGCTGTATATTCCCTGAAAAAGCGTGATGTTAAAATAATGATCAAACCTGGCCAAGCCTGCTGTATTGCCAGCGGTTTTGGCAATAAAGGTAAATCCGTGTTCCTGTACATACCAGGGTGGTGCGGCTGGAAAAGCATAATAAACTACAAACCCCAATAAATTTACCCACACAAAAGTGAGCGAAAACTGAATAAACTGCTCCTTATTTTTAAAGAAAAGATAAGTAGCAAAAGCCAGGGGAACCGGCACCCACATCAGGTAGAAAACACCTGTTAACACATCTAAAAATGTATTACTGTTCAGCTTCCAGTATTCATTCGGTGTAAGTGTTAGCCCATGGTAGGGTATGCCAAATATATTTCTTTCCAACTCGTATAAATCTTGAATGTGCACCGCATTAAAAAGATAGTTTGGAAAGGCTTTCATGTAATCGAAAAGTATCCAGTACACGATAAAAATCGAAAAGCCAAGGATAAAACGCCTTGTCCCTTCAGAGATATAAAACAGGGTATTAAAAATAAAAATCAGCACAAGCTGGTCGGTTTTAAAGCCGACCAGCAATGCTGATAACAATAGATATCCAACAGATATAGCAACTGTTAGATAAATATTCCGAAGATTATAAAAACTGCTTTTGAGCAAAATATCTTGCTGCATATTATTTTTTCTCAAAATTAGATCTAAAAATGTGATCCCAAAAAGTCCAGCTTACGCCATATCCTTTGGTCGAATCGGAATAATGATGAAGCATGTGGTGCTGCTTTAGCTGTTTCCAGAAACCACTTTTAAAATTGGCATGATGGAGCGCATAATGCACCATATCGTAAAAAAGATAACCGATCATAAAGCCTGAGAAAAAGGGATAAACCGTAGTTTCTGGCAACAACCAATCGAAAAGAAAGTAAAAGCCCAAAGCCATAGGGATACTGGCTGAGGGCGGCATTACTAATCTTTTGGCATCATTGGGATAATCGTGGTGCACCCCGTGGAAAATAAAATGGATCTTCTTGCCCCACGCTGCATCTGGCTCGAAATGAAAAACATAGCGGTGTAAAATGTATTCAGTAATGGTCCAGATGCCTAGGCCGAGCAAAAACCAACCTGCAAAACTTAAAACAGGCATTTCAATCTGCCAAAACGCTTTCCAAAAAAGAAAGGCAATCACCGGAACATATACAATCAACGGCACATAAAACCTGACTTTGGATAAACTTTCCAAAAAGTCATTCTTAAACATCCTGATGGATGCGGTTGAATTTGAAACAAAATTCTTTTTCATTGGTAATAATTTTTAGTCTTCGACTACGCTCAGACTGACATTTAACTTTATGTTCGGTCGTCATCTCGACTGAAACGCCTGCCCGTACAGGCGGGGAGAGATCTATCCCGAGGTAGATTTGGCTACGCTGTGCACTCCGTGGTTCTCTACTTCGCTCGAAATGACGATTCGAGAGATTGCTTCCCCCGAAGGATCAGGGCAGGCTGTCGGCTGAAAAATCCTTCTCGCAATGACGGATTGGTTGAGAACACGCCCTGCAATTACGCCCCTCGCAAAGCCCTCAACACCATTCGCTAAACCTTAATCCTTTCAATCAATACTTTTGACGGCTCCGAAACATCAAAACCTTTTATCTCTACATATTTCACATTCGGAAACCAAAATGTACCACCTTCAATCCGAAGGAAGATCCTATCCAGTTGCATTTTCTTATTGTTAATGGTCGCAAAAACGTGGTATTTTTTATCTGCACCAGATTTATTCAGGTACATCGGTAGTTTTTTGTGCGAAGTAAACCGAAGTTCGAACTGTCCATTACCAAGATCTTTGCTAATGATGCCATAAGCGAATTTGCGCTGGATATAACTTAAATCTTTCTTTTCACCATTATCCCCATAACGCATCCAAAATACATTTACAGGCTGATCTTTATTCACCACCCCATGTTTATCTATATTTAACTGGCAGATGATGGTATTGGTATTCGGATCGCGCTGCAGGTAAAACAGTTGATTGCTGATATCTTTTGGTGTAGGGAAAGTAATCGGAGAAGGATCGGTGCCCTGTGCATTGGCATTAACGGAAAGTCCAAGGCCCAAACCTCCTATCAATACCAAACCTGCAATCAATGCAGCCTTATTATTTCCTTTTCGCTCGTTAAATTCTTGTGCTTCTAAGCCTTTTTTGGCTTCCTGTAATCTTTTAACTGCAGTAATATTGGTTAATACGGCCATTAAGGTAATCGGCATGGTAAAAATCGACATCGTTTCGAAAACATGAAACGAAATGCCCGGCACATACACTTTATAACCGCCACCCATAAAATGGCCAGCAATGCCACAGGCGATAGCAAAAACACCAATGGTAACTACCCTTTCAGGCCGTTGCATTAAACCGCCTTTACATTCTACGCCCAAACCCTCGGCCCTTGCCCGGGTATAGCTCACCATCATCGAACCAATCAGCGCAATAAACGCAAACAAAGAACTTAAGAAATAATGGTGTGCCACCAGGTAATAACAGATGCCCAAAAACATAATCATTTCGCTGTAACGGTCGAGCACCGAATCGTAAAGTGCGCCAAATTTAGAACTCATGTTTCCCAATCGTGCCACCTGACCATCGAGCATATCGAACAGACCTGCAAAAAGCACCAATGCCCCGCCCCAACCGATGTACGACATATCGCCTCGGTTTGATTTTTCGGCACCAAGTACGAAAATAACCGCTACACCAATATTCAGGATAAGGCCAATGGTAGTTACCATATTTGGCGTTAAACCTATCTTGATCAATCCCTTAACAAAAGGATTGATTATTCTATATATGCCCTGCTGCAGGCTGTCACGCAATTTAGTTTCCATAGCTTTTTCTTAAAAATCAAATTTTACCCTTGCCCTTATTCCCCACTCCGAAACTTCCGGATTATTAAGGTAATTGAAACGCTTCACCAGATCAATCCTCAAGAGTTTAAAAATATTCCCTACGCCAACACTGCCTTCCATATAAGGCTCGTTACCCAAAGCATAAGTTCTTTGTGCACCGTTTTCGTAAATAGGAAGCTGATATAATCCGGTTTGAAAATTTGGGTTATTTTCATTCCGTAAGCCGCCATACAATGCTTTAAATGATACCACTTCTCTTAATTTCAGGCGTTTAATCAATGGCACTTTATTAAAAAAGAAGCCATTAAAATTGTGATCGATATTGATGCTCACATAATGGTCGCTCACAAACTCCAGAAAGTTCATCAGGTTGTATGAATTGAGCTGATAGGCATAAGTTTGGTTGGCGCGATGTATATCCAAAAGCGGAAAAGGCACTTTCCCGGCAATGTAGCTGCCTTCAACGGTTACATCACTATAACCCAACTGCGATAAATAGAAGCGTTTATCAATGCTTCCCAATAAGTTATGGTAGTTGTATTCGCCCCCAAAAACACCTTTCAAACCTGCGGTATAGCGCAGATTAAATACAGGATAGCGATCGGCAATAGGCACACGGTATATTTTTCCCTGATAAAACTTTTCGTTCGGCGCATATCTTAGCTGCAGGGAAAGTTCACTGGTGGTTAACCTGTTGACCAACTGATGATTCGAGTTGAGGTAATTGAGTCCTCCGGCAGGCGTTTGACTCCATTTTTTAAAACCTAAGTTGTAGGAAAAATGATTTTCGAACTCTCTTACATAGTCCAAACGGTAAAAATCGTTGTACAGCAGCATATCGTTTACCCCTCTTTTAAAGGATAACAAAAAGTTGTCTTCCTGTACAAACTGGAGTTCCTGTCCTGGTATTTTGGTATCACGCTGGAAACTTGCCCGGATATAATTCTGTGGAAACTCGTAAATGGATTTATTGTTAAATGAATACGTTCCTGAAAGGAAAAACTTCCATTTCTCATCCTTAATGCCATAAGCCAGATAGTTCTCGAAATAATAGCGTTTGCTCAGCTCTGGTGTTGTTCTTCCGCCAACACGCAACCTTAACCCTTCCACATTGTTAAAGCTGTAAAATGTATTTACCGGACCGATTTCGTAAGGACCTAAATTCTGATAACCCGCAAATAAAAGGGTAACAATTTTCATTGTCCGCTTAAAGGATGGCAGATTTTGCAGCGTATCAATATTGCCATAAATCTTTAACTGGTTTTTTGAGATGGTATCCAATCGGTTATTCTCCCAAAATTTATCATCTCTTTTTGCAGCACCGGCCTGTACAACCGTACTTTTCCCCTGAAAAACAGTATCAGGCAACACCGTATCAAACTGGTAATTTTTGAAGGTAACCGTGCGTTCACCAGTAAAGCCAATGCCTTTGGTTTTACCGATACCAAAATCTGCCAACAGGTTGCTTCTGCTCAAACTGTATTTCCCTTTATCGTTTGCTTCAAAATTCAGGTCGATTTTTAGGGAGCGGACAAAATTGAGATTAATGTTTTTATTTACCCCAAAAGAAGCACCAGTAATAGCGTAATGACTATCGTTGGTGACATATATTTTCCCCTCGAACAACATATCGTTTGTATTACGGGGCGTAAACGACAGTTCAATGATCTGAGGTTTTTGATTCTTTAGGGTATCAGTGATAAAAAACTTATAAAAAGCGGGGGCACCATCTGAAATCGGGCTCAAGAACTCATTACTGATGACGGAAATGTTATTTTTATAAATATCGATATCCTGATACATCCGATCGAAATAGGTTTTTAATCCCTTATTATCGATGTACCTGCTATCAAACTGAACCTGTTTTTCACCGATTACAATGGTTTTATTCTTTTCAGGGTTTTTACTGAGGTAAGTATCGGCCAGTTTCTCCTGGATATATACCGGCAAAAGGTTTTTTCCGCCTATTAAGGTTGAATCCTGCTCCTGAAACAAAAACTGATAATTGCGGAACATTTTTTTGTTCTTAAACTTATCCGAAACATTGCTCAGCGAAAATAACATCTTTTCGTATTGTCTGAAGGAGACTGTATTGTAACTCTTAATGCGGTTTTCTTCTTTATGTGCAATCACCTGGCGGATCAGTTCGACTGCCGGGTTATCTTTGTTGCGGTATTTTATCTTTTTACCACCAATAATGATCACTTCATCCAGCGCCTTAGCATCGGGAACTAAAGCAATATCAAATTCCTGGGTTGCAGAAGGCACGATATTCTTAAAAACCGTGCGGTACCCAATATAATTAAAACTTAGCCCGCTTTGTGGGTTTGGCGAAGCAAGCGTATATTTCCCGTTCACATCGGTCTGGGTACCTATCTGGGTATCCTTAAAAAAAACGGAAACATTAGGCAATGTTTCTTTGGTCACGGCATCGCGTACCGTACCCGAAACTGCGGTGCGTTGGGCAAAAGCATTTACCTGCAGTATAAAACTGAACACTACAAGGAGAAAAAACGAATGGATAGGTTTCATTTAACTTGAAAAAATAAACTGCTTTTGCATGATATAATTATAGCTTATACCCGTTAAAACGGAGCTCAAAACTTTGGCGAGTACGTAATTGAGATTAAAAAAATGCGTAAAAACAAATACACCCGCTGTAACGATGGCCAGATTCCCTGCCCACACCAATATGTATTTTAATATCTGCCATTTAATAGCAGTAGACTGGCTTTCGAAAACCCATTTCCGGTTGATGTAGAAATTAACAATCCCGCCCGAAACAGTTCCGCTAATGCTTGCTGCGAGATACCACCAACCCAAAATGTTTACGGCGAAAACAGTTACGCCGAAATCAATTGCGGAGGCGATTATTGAAGAACCCTGTGCCTTTAAATACGTAAACATCGGATCTAAAAAAGTTCTAATAAAACAACCAGCTGAAGAATCACATTCGCGTAAACACCAGCCAGTACATCATCGGCCATCACGCCCCAACCGCCCGGCAGTTCTTCCAGTTTACGGATGTAAAAGGGCTTAAGGATATCAAAAAATCTAAAAAGAACAAGTCCGATAAGGGTATATTGCCATTTTAATGGCACAAATAACAGGGAAATACACATTCCTGCCACTTCATCAATGACCACTCTTTGATGGTCTTTTCCCCAAATCTCTTCTACCCGATCGGCACTCATCACGCCCAACATCACGATGAACATGGTGCAGAGTACCGGCCATAAATATGGGTTGCTATAAGGGCTCTGGGAAAGGTGCCAGCAGATACAGGTTGCTATTGCAGCATAAGTACCGGCACCTTTGCCGATATAGCCTATTCCCAGAGCCGTTGAAAGAAATTTGTGGATAAACACTTATACGGTTTCTATCAGTTCTTCTTCGTAATCCTGACCTAAATGGGTGATCAATTCTTCGCCCATGATGTAACGCAAGGTATTCTGAAGTTTCATTAACTGTTTAAAAATGTCGTTTTCTGCTGGTACACCTGGTATGGTTTGTGGTGATTTCAGGTAGAATGACAACCATTCCTGAATGCCCGACATATTTGCACGTTTGGCCAAATCAATAAACAAAGCAAGATCCAATACAATTGGTGCGGCTAAAATCGAATCGCGGCAAAGGAAATTGATTTTGATCTGCATTTTGTAACCTAACCAACCGAAAATATCGATGTTATCCCAGCTTTCTTTGTTATCACCGTGAGGCGGATAATAGTTAATCCTGATTTTGTGGTACATATCGCCATATAAATCTGGGTTCACATCTGGTTTAAAGATATCTTCCAATACACCCAGTTTAGATACTTCTTTTGTTTTAAAGTTATCCGGATCATCCAATACCAAACCATCGCGGTTACCTAAAATATTATCAGAAAACCAACCGTTTACACCTAATGAACGTGCTGCCAAACCAGGTGCCAAAATGGTTTTCATTAAAGTCTGACCAGTTTTAAAGTCTTTACCGGCAATTGGTGTATCGGTCTCTTTAGCCAATTCGATCAATGCCGGAATATCTACCGTTAAATTTGGTGCGCCATTGGCAAATGGAATACCTAACTTTAATGCAGCATAGGCATAAATCATACTTGGTGCAATGCGAGGGTCGTTGTCTCTTAAACCTTGCTCAAAAGCAGCAAGCGATTCGTGCACTTCTGAAGCTTCGAAATAGATTTCAGTAGAACCACACCAAACCAGTACAATACGGTCGCAGTTGTTTTCTGCCTTGAAGTTTTTAATATCTTCCATTACCGCTAAAGCCAGTTCGTAACGGTTATCGATATCCTTTACATATTTACCATCAAGGTTTTTTACATAATTTCTGTCGAAGGCAGCACGCATCGGTTTGATGGCCTGTAATTCTTCACGCACATCGCGCAAAAGGTTGGCATCCAGTACACGGGCATTCATTGCTGCTTCGTAAACGTTATCTTCATAAACATCCCAGCCCCCGAATACCAGGTCGTCTAAACCTGCCAAAGGCACAAAATCTTTAATTTTAGGTTGTTTATTTTCAGTTCTTTTTCCTAATCGGATCGTTCCCATCTGGGTTAACGAACCAATAGGTTTTGATATCCCTTTTTTAATTGCAGCAACTCCGGCAATCATCGTTGTTGCTACAGCGCCAAGGCCTGGCATTAATATACCCAACTTGCCTTCAGCTGCTTTTACTTGTTGTCTCATTCTATTTTTATTTAAAATCTTATAACCAATTGTTTTTACGGTACCAGTTTATGGTTTCATTAAGACCTTGCTCTAGCCCGAAGCGGGGCACAAAACCAAAGTCTTTTTGAATATTTTTGATATCACAGCCCCAGTTGATGGCCGTGAGTTCTTTTATTTTGTCTACGTTTAAGGCCGGTATCTTATTAAATACGCCATATAATCGTTCCATCGACCAGGCTAATCCTTTAATAAGCGGCACAGGTACATTTACCTTTATTGTTCTTTTGCCCAGCGCCTTACTAACATAAGTAGCCAGCGATGAGCGGCTGTATACCGCACCATCCGAAATGTTATAACTTTTGCCAACAACTTCAGATGCCAATGCATTAATGATGATATCGGCCAGGTCTGTTGCATATACAAAACTCAGTTCCTGCTCCTGCTTGCCGATATAAAGTTCGAGCCCGGCTTTAATCGTTTTAATCAGGATAAAAATATCTTTCTCCCTTGGTCCATACACAGCTGTTGGCCTGAAGATGATGAAAGGCAAATTTGGGATTTGGGCCAGATAGGTCTCTGCAAGCGCCTTACTGATCCCATAGCTGGTTACCGGATTGGAGGCACCCTGATCAGTCAGTTTCCCCTGTTTTTCATTTAAAGGTCCCAATGCCGCCAAACTGCTCACGAATACAAATTTCTCGATAGCGTGTGTAGACTTCGAAGCTGCAACAGCCAGGTTTCGGGTGTAAATAGCATTTACACGATTATACTCATTCAGATTTTTAGCCTTTGTAACCGCAGCTGCATGCACGATATAATCGTATTTTTTATCCTCTATATTTTCCTGTAACAGATATATCGAAGAAAGATCAAGATCTACATAGTTGACCGGAAAATCTTTGAGGTGATCAGCAGTGGCAGATTGACGCACATTTGCATATACTTCCAGATCATTCGCCAAAGCAGATTTAATCAGGTGATAGCCCACAAATCCCGTTGCCCCTGTAATCAACACCCGCTTTTTCATATCGCTTTTTCCAAAATCCTGTATTTTCGGTACAGTTTCCCGCCTATATCTTCAATGGGTTTATTGATCATGTCGTTGTGATCTAAAGTCCAGCTCGCCTCTGCATATTTCATGTTTTTGGCCTTGAAATGTTTGATGATACGACCATAAAGACAAGCTTCGATGCCCATTTTACGGTAGCCATCTACTACACCAAGTAATAAAATGCGGATGCCGTCGATTTTCTTTTTATTCGCCAATAATTTAATTAAACCTGTAGGGAATAACCTGCCCCGTTTAATTTTGATCAGGATTTGGTTGATATCAGGAATAGCCAGTGCAAAACCTACAATCTTGCCATGCTGCTCGGCAAGGATGCAAAACTCTGGATCGAGGATCATTTTCAGATCGTTAGCCGTATAATCGAATTCTTTATCCGTCATCGGTACAAAACCAAGGTTTTTGTCCCAAGCTTTGTTGTATACCTCCCTTACTGCATTGCATTCTTCCTTGAATTTCTTCATGTTGATTGTACGCAACACAATATCATTTCGCAGCAAACGCTCTTCTATCCTATCCAAAAGTTTAACCGATCTTTCACTGTAGTTGCCTGCAGTATAACGGTAAGCCCTTAAATCTACATTCTTCTGAAAACCGGTTTGTTCCAAAAGCGGCAGATAATATTGGGGATTATAGGGCATCATGGCTACAGGCGGACCGTCAAAACCTTCAATCAGCAATCCACAAACCTCATTGGTAGAAAAATTTACCGGACCTAAAATCTTGGTCAAACCTTTTTCTTGCAACCATTTCTGTGCTGCACCCAGGAGTTCATTGGCCGCCAATGCATCGTTTATACAATCGAAAAAGCCAAAGAATCCATCATGCCCGCCATAAACCTTATTGTGGTTGGTATTGTTGATGGCTGCAATCCTTCCGATGATTTTACCCTCATCATACAGCAAAAAGAGCTGTATTTCTGAATGTTCGTAAAAGGGATGTTTACCTGGAGTAAGCAGATCGCGCTGTGCTATAAAAAGTTCGGGTACATAGTTTACATCTCCCGCATACAGTTCGTGCGGGAAATCTACAAATGCCGCCAATGCTTTTTTGCCAGAAACCTTTACAAGTTCTCTCATGACTGGCTTCCTACTAATTCTACGTTAACGGCCTTAAAAGCTGCACTTAGTTTTTCAATAGCCGATTCGATCTGGTCGAAACTGTGTGTGGCCATCAGAGAAAACCTGATTAAAGAAGAATCCGAAGGCACTGCAGGAGAGACTACCGGATTTACGAATACGCCATTCTGTTGAAGGATATTGGTAATCATAAAGGTTTTAATGTTATCGCGTATGTAAACCGGAATAATCGGGCTGTTGCTGTGTCCAATGTCGAAACCAGCTTCGAGTAGAAGCTTTTTGGCGTATTCGGTATTGGCCCAAAGCTTATCGATGCGTTCAGGCTCCGATTCGATGATGTCTAATGCTGCAATAACACTCGCCACAGCCGATGGTGGCATGCTTGCACTAAACATCAGCGATCTGGCGCGGTGTTTAATATATTCTATTGTTTCAGTACTACCTGCAATAAAACCACCTAATGAGGCCAGCGATTTACTGAAGGTGCCCATAATCAAATCTACATCTTCGGTAAGATTGAAATGTGAAGCTGTTCCTGATCCGTTAAAGCCGATTACGCCAAGACTGTGTGCATCATCCATCATAATATTGGCGCCAAATTCGTTGGCAATCTCCACCATTTCCGGAAGGTTAACCAGATCGCCTTCCATGCTGAAAATACCATCAGATACGATCAGTTTGGCAGCATCTTCGGGTAAACGGCTTAGTTTGCGGCGCAGATCCTGCATGTCGTTATGGGCATATTTAATCGTGCGTGCAAAGGCCAAACGGCTTCCATCAATAATGGATGCATGGTCATATTCATCAAGCAGCAGATAATCGTTGCGATCTAATAAACAGGATATTACCCCAAGGTTCACTTGAAAACCCGTACTAAAAAGTACAGCAGCCTCTTTGCCCACATATTCGGCAAGGCGGTTTTCCAGTTCGAGGTGGATATCGAGCGATCCATTCAAAAACCTTGAGCCGGCACACCCTGTACCATATTTTTCAATGGCTGCTTTTGCTGCCTCCTTTATTTGAGGATGATTGGTTAGGCCCAAATAAGAATTTGAACCAAACATCAATACCTTTTTTCCATCGATCACTACCTCGGTATCCTGAGCAGATTCTATCGACCTGAAATAAGGGTACAATCCCTTTTCCTTTATCATAGCTGCATCCTTAAAAGAGGCAATTCTATCTTGTAATTTTTTACGCATACTGAACGCTATTGTTCTTCAGTTTTTTAAAACCCTGTTCTGAAAGTTTGGTCTGCCCCTAAAACTATTTGTTGATCATAAAATCAACCCCACAGATTAAGGTTGCATTAACCATACGATTTGATAACACAATTTTAACGCGGAATTGAAGCGAAAAAAAGGTTCAAATGTGGGATATATTGGTCAAAAGGTTGGATTTGGAAAATGTGACATTCAGATGAATTGACCAATTGACATTCTGACTTTTATTATAAAATAGTAAAATAATCAAAAACGCCTAAAAAAGCACCATAAAACACATAAATAACTGTTTTTAAGCCAATTAAAACAATATAATTTCTTAATCAAAAACACAAAAATCAATCAGAAATTAGTCATTTTAAAAAATTATACTTGCAGAATTGATCCCGAACATTACATTTGCCCATACAAAATCCGACAGATAATGGGCCAAAATATCCGTAAAAGGATAATAGGAATTATAGTGCAAAAGAAGATCCTATCTGTTAAGAAATTATTAAAAAACCGCTGAACAATTTTATGCAACAACAGTTACTTAATAAAACTTTTTCAGAGAAAAACCATGAAGAAGCACTTTCGTTAAACGAAGGGCTGATGGCGAAAATCCACAACAGTAATGATCCACATTATTGCAGTTCGGAGCCTTTTCGCGTATCGAGTTATGCCTTAATTCTCATCACAAAAGGACAGCTGAATATCAAGATCAACTTTGTGGATCATGTACTGAACCAAAGAGATATCTTACTGGTTTTGCCCCATTCTGTTTATGAAATCACTGATAATAGCAGCGTTGCATTTATCAGCATCCACTTCAATAAAAGTTATTTAAAAAACAAGGGAATATTTTTTAACAGCGGTGAAACCTATCGCATGTCGCAGGATATTCAATCGCATAAGTTTTCATTATCGAAAGAGGAATATACCTTTATCTATTACGATATGCTGGCGCTTCACAAAAAACTAAATGTTTCGAAAGACACGCCACAGATCAAAAACATTGTACACAATAGCTTTTTGGAGCTCGTTTACGATATCTTTCTGCTAAAAAACAAACAAAAAGAACCCTTTCCTTTGGTGCATAACAGCCGAACAGAATTAACAAACCGCTTTTTAGCGCTGGTATCAGAAAATTTCAAAAAGGAAAAAAGAGTGATTTATTATGCCAACTGTTTACGCATTACACCCAGACATTTATCGCAGGTTGTTAAACAGGTTACAGATCGGACTGCCGGAGAAATTATCGATGAAATGGTGATCAGAGAAGCAAAACTACTGTTAACGAGTCATGTAATGAACATTTCGGAAGTTGCAATTGAACTTTGCTTTAGTAATTCATCGTTTTTTGGCAAATATTTCAAAAAACAAACCGGGATTACACCTTCTGAATATAAAATGTCGAATAATATTGCGGTTTAAAATGGCCTGAGAGCCACCGACCATGGTATAAATGGTCGTCATTGCTGAGGCACGAAGAAATCTTAATACGCTAACAAATAGCGACCGCTTTAAGATTGCTTCCCCGAAGGGTTGGGGCAGGCTGTAGGCTGGAAAAGCCTTCTAGTAATGATGATATATCGAGGTCTTTTAATGTCTCTAAAATCTTCCATCATTTATATTGATTTTTAGACGATAAATCAATATAAATGATGTGGCAAATAGAAATTATAAATAATAATTCCTAAAGAAATTTAATCCCCGTCACCTCTTCAGCATAATCCCATAACTGTTTTGCAACTGTTGCATCCAAACCACTTGGTATAATTGGCGATTCTGCCGGATAACCCCGATATCCCCCATCCTGATCTGGTCCGTAAAGTTTGCCCGGAACAGCATCATCAGAAACTGCGGCATACAGTGAAGGCAAAGCGCCTTGCCAAGGCTCCATCAGTTCACCAACACGTTTTACCGCAGCCTGGTAATCTACATCCGACATGTGTCTGGTTAGCTCAGTTTTATTTGCTCCAGGTTGTGCAGCGATGGAGACAACAGTATCTCCTTCAGCTTCAATACGGCGCTGAAGTTCTACCGTGAACAGGATGTTGGCCAGTTTACTTTGCGCATATTCGCGCATGGGGTCATAGTCTCTCTCTGATCTTAAATTATCGAAATCAATTTTGCCGTGGAGATAGGCCATACTGCTAACCGTAACAATCCGCGAACCGGCTGTTTGCTTTAAAAGGGGATAAAGATAACCTGTTAGCGCATAATGACCGATAAAATTAGTGCCGAACTGAAGTTCAAAACCATCATCGGTTTTAGATGCGGGCGGAAGCATTACCCCTGCATTATTGATCAATACATCGATTTTACGATGCTTTTTAATGATCTGATCTGTACATTCTTTAATGGCACTCAGGTTGGAAAGATTAAGCTGTGCGGTTTCCAGACTACCTGCAGCATTTACCGAAAGGAGTTTTTCTTTTGCTTCCTCTGCACGGTCAAAATCTCTACAGACCATAATAATATGGGCACCAGCTTCATATAAAGCTTTGGTAGTTTCATATCCTATTCCTGAATTGGCGCCTGTGACCAGAAAGGTACGGCCGCTTTGATTATTGATGTTTTTATTTGTCCACATGATATAATAGATTTAATGGAACAAATCTCCACAATATAAGGGCTACCGAAATACGAAAAAGAAATCAATACATACAAAAATCAATCATTTTTAGCGAATCTGAATTTTGCAGGACTCAATCCTGTCTGGGATTTAAAGAAAGCAGAGAAATGGTTCGATTCTTTAAAGGCCAAACTCCATGCAATTTCAGCGATGTTCCAGTCTGTACTTTTCAACAACACCTTCGCTTCCTGCAGAATACGCCCCGAAATTAACTGAGAGGTTGTTCGACCCGTAATCTCACGGACTGATTTATTGAGGTGGTTAACATGCAGGTTAAGTTGAGCGGCAAAATCGGCTGCCGACCTGAGCTGAATCACCTGACTGCTCAGATCAATCGGAAACTGACGCTCAAGCAATTCTTTAAAGAGATGGGTCGTCCGTTCCGCGGCATTGCTTCCGGTATGAGGAGTGCCTACCGCAGGTCTCATTTTCTGTGCACTATGAATCAGTTCAGTTAACTGATTTCTAATGAGATCATATTTAAAAGCATAATCGCCTTTTAATTCATGAGCCATTTTTTCAAATAGCCCGACAAAATAAGTGGATTCAGCAGTAGTTAAAGGGATAATTGCATTTGCAGCATCCTGAAAAACAGCGAAGTCCTTAACATTTTCGAAGCGATTGAAAAACTCTTCCGTAAACACACACAGGTAACCTGATTGTTCGGTACTGATCCGCTCCCAAAAATAAGGGACCATTGGATTGGTAAAAACCAATACACTTCCCCCCACTTCGATGCATTGATCGGCGTAATGAATCTTGCTGTGTCCAACCACTAAACTCACCTTATAAAAAGCCCTGCGGCTATACGAAAGCTTGCTTCCGCCAGGTGTTAAAATATCTTCTATCTTAAAAATATTGAAATGTCCAAGATGTTTAGAAGACACAGCCGTATCCTCTTCCGGGAAGTGTTTATAAAAAGTATCCAGCTCAACTATTCTCATCGTATAAAAATACAAAAATCAAATTATAAGCACAATTCTTTTCAGCTTTTCACTTTACCAGGTGATATTTCAAATTTCTTCCGGAACGCATTGCTAAAATGCTGAACAGAAGAATAACCCATTTCGAATGCAACCGATTTTATAGGCTTGCCTTCACGTAGTAGTTCTTTTGCGCAATTTAGCCGGTAGTCGCTCAGATAACCAAATATGCTGTTGTCAAACAATCCTTTAAAGCCCTGCTTAAGTTTAAACGCATTAATACCACATAATTTCGCCAGCTCCGCAACCGACGGCGGCTGGTGAACGTTTGCAATAAGAAGGTCTCTTGCATCATACAGGCAATCTCTATCATAAGTAGATGGTAAGGATTGTTTCTTCCTCCCTGCGCTTTCAAAAGCCTCGGCCTGCAACACAAGCAATTCGACACATTTTGATTCAAGGAACATCAGTTTTAATCCATCCGTATAATTGCAATTGAGAATATCATTTATGCAATTTTGCATGGCCCATGAAATGGGCAGATTTTGCTCGGCCATCTGTGTATAATGTCCTGAATCCATGTGCCCGGCCAAAACCTGGAGCGTTCTGCACGAATGTTCTGCAAGCTGTAGAAATTTTTCCTTCGCAAAATGCACTTCAAAGAAACGGTAGCTACAGCTGGTATCGTACTCACCCGTACCATCCAGTTCGGGCATATAAATGATATTCTGCTGATTAGAGCGAAAGGTATATTTCTTGCTGTTCACCTTATTAAAGATTGTTCCGTTACCCGATAAAGTAAAACGCAATTTTATCATGTCTGGAACATCATAAGTAGGACTGAAATACATCTGATGCTTTTTAAACAGAATGTCGCCATAAACGATATAAATGTCCGGCATATTGATCTGCATCAATTCTGCATCACTAAAAGAGAAGCTATATTTTTCCTTCCTTTCTGTTACCAACTGCTCTTTAACCGGAAATTCATCAAAACTTCCTCCAACCTTTTTCCAGCTCCCATAATCCTTACCAACATTGATTCCCATATGGGCAATTATCATAAAAAAAACGGAACTATCCCAAAACGGTTATAAACAATTCCATTTTCTGTAAAAGAAAATCCCTTTAGTGTAAAAGCACACTCTGGTGATTCTTCACTTTTGCCAAATGTGTTAAATAACCTGAACAGAGTGGGTTTTATAGATCAAATACCTTAGATGATCTGGCACAGTTAACAATAAATACATCACAAAAAAGAAATAGTGGCTATGGATCAGCAGATAGATTTTACAGAACAGTGCGGGCAGGAATATGACAGGGATCAGGTATCTGTTGAAGAAACGAAGAATGATGCTGCCCTCCCAAGCAATTCGATCATTTTCAAACTGTTGCAGCACTCAAAACCGAATGCTGATGCCAAAATATTGGAAATCGGCTTTGATGACATGAAACATCTTCCCTTTCTTTTTCAAAAGATAAACAGGATTAATTACTATGGCGCCAGTATTTCGGAGGTGCCGTTACATGAGGCATTATCAGGCGATATGTTAAGCACAACAGAAAAGTGGAATCAATTACTCAAAATTGAAGAAGGTGGCAGAATGGGTTTTCAAGATGATTTTTTTGATTGCTGTTTCTCAGCTAGCAGTCTTTACTTCTGGAAAAACCCCGCAAGATATTTCCTGGAAATTTACCGTATACTAAAACCAGGAGGGAAATTTGAGATTGCTTTTGTTGAAAAAAATTATGGAGTTGATCTTCCCTGGACACAAGTAGATTTTACATTTTATGAAGTTGATCAGGTAAAAGACTTCTTCCATCAAGCGGGTTTTGTAAATATAAAGGTTAACAAAATGACCGAAGAAAGAACCGATAAAAATGGAAGCGCAATAACAAGACCTTTTGTAATCATATCTGGCCGGAAATAGCTGTTACCACTGTTCGATGAATAAGTTCGGGTATGCAATCACCAGGCCATGTGAATCAGTTTTTAGTTCGGCACTAAATGTTGTTTTTTCATTTTCATATAAATAAACCGAATCTGATATTTTGGTATAATACTGTGTTACAGGCATAATTATATTAGCAATAATATCGATGTACACCACCTCAATCTTATTCCGCACATGGCCATTATAAACTAACCTTCTTATCGGTAAGGTATTGGTAAATGGTGTTAATGAAATATCAATATCCACACAAGCATCAAACCGATGATCTACCGCATTGTTAACCAGCCAACAACCCTTCATTTTCTCCAGCAAAAGCGTTCTTTCATTGCCGTTCGATATGACGTGCAAATCCAGTAAACTAGTTTCCCACAGCTTATTTGCTAAAACCCTGTATTTCAACTTAAACGTCTTGTTTCCGACCGTTCCGGTAATGACTGATGTAACCTCTACACCATTATCCGTTTCTTTCAGGATACAATCTTCCTGAGATGGGTATTTCAAGCCCTTCCATTTTATTTTTCGCTCCATCATGATTTGGATTGAACAATCTTAAAGGAAAATTGGTTTTAAAATGGTCTAAGGATGTTACCTGTAAGACCTTAACCGGAAAACTAGATTATTTCGTTGTTTTCTTTAATTGCTCAACCAATTTGAGAATATTTTCATTGGGATAAATACGATAGGCCCACTGTGCCCAAATTAAAGCATCATCCAGTCCTTTATCCTTAGCGCTGAGCATATTTTTGAAGGCATTTGAAACCGTATAAAGTGCTGTGGCGGTCGCCGCCGAATATTGAACAGCTGCGAGTTTCCTTTCTTCCGCATAACCGGCAAATTTTGTACTGTCCATTTTACCGTTAAAAAAAGGCTGCATAATTTGATCAAATAACATCCGGTCTTTTTTTCTCAGCGAATCGGTAGAAATAGCCATTTGTTTTGCTGCAATTTTATAGCCAATAGCTTTCAAACCAGCAATATCCTTTATTAACCTGTAATAATATAACTCGAGATTCTCTACTGTAGGTTCGTATTTTCTGGAAAGAAGAGGCTGTATCCGCTTTACATCCGCAAATGCTTTTTTGGCCTCAGCTTCATTCTTCTCCTTTATCGCTGTCCCAAGTGTAGCATAGAGCATATCATTAAATAGCTGATCGGCCACATCTGTTTTCTGCGCCACACTCAGATAATTCAATCCATTTAGCACAACCGGTAATGCCTTTGAAGTTGTACCGCCCATGTGATGGGTTAAAAATAATAAGGTTTTGGGCTGTTTAAGCATTTGAGGAGAAAGAACAGTAACATAGGCATTAAGCACCTCTGCATTGTCCATCTTTAGTGCTGTTCTTTTTTCCAGATATGCTTTTAAAAAGTCGGGGCGCCGGTCTCCTTTCCGGAATTGTGCGTCCAATTCGGCTAAACTCCCTGATTCATTTTTGGATGCTGCAGCTTTTTTACCGACAGCGATAAATTCGGAAGCTTGCATATAGTCGCCGGACCGGTCTATAAGATTTCCATTTTTATCTAAAAACAGGTATGTAGGGTACGCTTTAACGGCATAATGTTTACTTAATACAATGCCCTCGCCTTTTTCTGCATTTAACTTATAGCTCACAAACAGGTTGTTATATTCCTTTCCTACCTCCTGTGAGGGAAATACCTCCTGATCCATTGTTTTACAGGGAGCGCACCAGTCGGTATATACGTCAACGAAAATTAACTTGTTCTGTTTTGCTGCCTCATCCATCAACGCTTTCCAGGATCCCTTAAAAAAATGAATTCCGGTTGATTGATTTACCTGGGCCAGACCGGTTACGGACAGACAGAGCAATACTAACGATAACAAATGTTTAAATCTATTCATAGTCTTGTAAAATATTGCAAGTTAAGCATTTGCCGTATATAGTCCACTCAAAACCATAGTACACAACATACGAGTTTAAACGCATTCAAACTACTTGTATTGTTTCCCGCTGACTATTTGGTATCGACTAATGTTCCACTAAACCAATAAATCCTCTTTACGTTTAATATACGAAGACACAATGCTCAGCATCATTTCGTGATAATGATTTGTTGTTCCTTTATTAGCGCAAACGGAGACCATATATCCACTTTCATCATCAGCATTGGTATAAGTGATACTAAATATAGGTGTATGTAGCCAGCTCGGAAGTTTTTTATGATGGAGTAATACTTTACAGTTCGCTAAATATACACCTGGCTTTCCGCTTTCCACACCCAGCGTATAAGCCAAAGGCAAATCTACAATACCAAAATCAGGTAGATCAATCAATACATTTATCTTTTTTATCATATACTTCCGTTCGGCTCAACGAATTTGTTAAAAAAAGTAAGTGTTTAATTGAAATTGAGGATATTTATTTGCGCAAACGTTTAAGTAACAATGTGTGATCAGATAAGCTAGCTTAATACTCCGCCATTTCATCGTCAACAAAACAATACATCCATCTTTCACCAGGTTCGGATGAGATCATCACCGGATGTTTTTCTGCCCTGCAGTGGTGCGACATGTGTTGCATGGGCGACGAATCGCAGCACAACGTTACCCCACAGGTTTGGCAGGTGCGAAGGTGTACCCAATCCGTACCTTGTTTTACACACTCTTCACAAACACGTTCTTTTGCCGTTTTTAGTTCTTTTACAGCCTCAAGGTGGCTGCATATATTGTTGCTTTCCATCATGATAATTTTGACAAGTATTGATGTACCTGGGTAACGGCCATAGCGCCTTCACCTACAGCTGATGCCACTCTCTTTACGGAGTTAAACCTCACATCGCCTGCGGCAAATGAACCCGGAACACTGGTTTCTAAATGATAAGGTGGTCTGTCCAATTCCCAGCACATTTTATATTGATCCAAACATAGCAAGTCGTTTCCGGTATACAGATATCCGTTTTTATCCCTGCAGATTGCTGTTTCAACCGCCCATTCAGTATTTGGCTTCCCTCCGATACAAATGAATAATTTTGAGGTATCGCGCCATTCTTCTGTTCCTTCCTGACTATTTACAATCTTGATCCGCTGTAAATAATCATCACCTTCCAATGCTGTTACCTGCGAAAAGTATAAAACATGAATATTCTTTATCGTCGCGATCCGTTGTACCAAATAATCCGATAGGGTATCAGCAAGATTGCCTTTTCTGATGACCATGAAAACACGTTTGGCAAAGCCCGAAAAATAGGTAGCGGCCTGTCCGGCGGAGTTTCCTCCACCAACAATATAAAGGTCCTTATCCTGACAGAAAAAAGCCTCGCTTGCGCCAGCACCGTAATAAACGCCTTTATGAAAGAAACGGGTCTCGTCGGGAAGATCCAACCTGGCATACTCCACACCCGTTGCGCAAATATTTGTTTTGGCGACCAATTTCTCACCTGTGGCAAAATCAACATGGATTCTATTATCGTAAAATGAACCTTTAATCCCTTCCCTTAACAGCAGGATTTCGACACCAAATTTCAGGGCCTGTTGCCTGGCTCTTTCAGCAAGATTTGCACCGGAGATCCCTTCTGGGAAACCCAGATAATTCTCGATCAAAGAACTTGTACCGGCTTGTCCGCCCATGGCTTCGCGCTCGATCAGAACAGTTTTCAAACCCTCTGATGCGGCATAAACCGCAGCACTTAAGCCTGCCGGACCAGCGCCATAAATTGAAAGATCGTATTCTGGGTATTTGGGCTCGGTAATCCAGCCTAAATTGCTGGCAATTTGCTCCAGGCTTGGGTTTACGATCACCTTACCATCGGGAAATTCTATTACAGGATGTTTTTCAGGATTATTAAATGAGGTGATTCCCTGGCCCCAGCCTAATTCATCGTGCGTTATGTCGAACCATTCAAAATCTACAACGCTCCGTTTTAAAAAATCCCTGATCGGGTAAATTTCAGGCGAGTCTGGCTTACCGTATAATTTTAACTTGTTCATGTACAGATCTAATGGGTTCGGGTTTTTAACTTTTTTATCAGCTCATCACCCGATTTTTCGGATGAAGTTCCATAGCCATTAACGAAAATCCCTTTGATTTTCCCGTCAACAGAAGAGATGGCATAAACAATGGCCTCATCATCGGGATCAGATTCGCCTTCAAAACGGTAATGTTTATCGATTAAAAATTGTTCCGGAAACTCCTGTATCGGATTTTCACCATCATTGACCTGACTACTTTTTAGATTGAAATCGATAGTATAACCCTGTTTAGCAAGCGCATTCACCACTTCAGAAAGTGAAGTCATTTCTCCGATGTGTTTTAAATTATCGTAATCCATAATGATTTATTCTTTTAAGATAACGCGTTAATTTACCAAAAAACAAACCAACTCACAAAACACTGTAAAACAAAATCTTAATAATATATCAACAATAAAACATCAACGATATAAAGTGAATTTATGATAAAATTCAGGTCTAATTTCTCACTAATACAAATGTCGGCGAATTGAATTGTTTATCAAATTTAAAAGCAAAAAGGGGTGGTTTAAACTCATTTAAATGGTTATCTTTAAATAAAAAAAAGCCATGATTATAGACCCAAACAAAGAAGAACTATCTGACGATAAAGAAGATGCATTAACCAGCGAAGAAGATGCGTTAAATCAAAGTACAATTATCAGTGATGAACGGGCGGCCGAACACGATGCTGATTTATTGGATCAGGCGGATAAAGCGTCCAGATCATCATACGAACTGGATATTTAAGCCGATTGTTAGCAGGAAAATGGCGATATCTTTGAAAAAGCGCGCAAGATATCGCCATTTCAGTAAGCTGTTCAAAAGGAATAAGCACGAATACTATAGCTTTAAGGATATTAATAAATGTGTTTTTTTGCCAGTCCAAGTTTCTTGATTTTCGAATTTAGTGTGGTTGCGGGAACACCCAATAATTTTGCTGCCCCATGCCGCCCAGAAATCCGGCCGTTACACAATTCCAACACTGCGAATATATGATCGCGTTCGTTTTCAAATATGGTTTTAACAGACGTAACTGAAGATATGGATTGTTTGTGATCGCCTGGAATTTCGATATCCTTAATCACATTTCCTTCTGCCATCACCACCTGCCGTTCGATGAGGTGTTCCAATTCCCTCACATTCCCAGGCCAGCTGTAAGCCATCATGTCAGCAATTGCT
>Ga0163161_10000213_pt1 | contig 52888 bp, 40 predicted proteins | sample S45metaG_FD_129847 | JGI IMG/M metagenome (GOLD analysis project Ga0163161, IMG submission 129847) | Switchgrass rhizosphere microbial communities from Kellogg Biological Station, Michigan, USA - S4-5 metaG | ecosystem: Host-associated > Plants > Roots > Rhizosphere > Soil | place: USA... | reverse complement strand
CATTTCCATAGGTACCGCGATTTTCTTTAACGAAGAATGACCGACAATTACCGCATCCCAATTGCCAGTAACGATTTTCGAAAAAAAACGCTCGCGATTCTCTTTATCGAAGTCTTGCGGCGTTGCGGCCAACACATTAGCACCAGGATACAATCGATAAAATTCGCTACGCCATTGCAGCGTCAAATGGTTCGGCACTGCAATCAACGGCTTCTTTGCAATTCCAAGCCGACGCATTTCCATCACCATTGCCGAAATCTCAAACGTCTTACCAGAGCCAACAACTTTATCCAGCAGCATCGATCGATCTTGCAGACCGCGCCACACACCATTCTTTTGATGTCCCAATAACGCAAGCGCCGGACTCATACCCGGAAACGTCAAATGCGAACCGTCATAACTTCGTTCAACCATACGGTTAAAACGTTCGTTATAAATCGACATCAATTTATCGGCCCGCCCACCATCAGCCCACAACCAAGAATCCCAGTGCCCGCGCATTTTGTCGCCACGCTGACGCACCGCCTCCGTTGCCTCTTCATCGGTCACATACCGCACCGATTCACCGACCGATACAGGTTTCTTGACTTCCAGCCCACGACTATTCATGGTCTGCGTCAGAATCTCTAGCGCCGTCATTTTGTTCGTGCCGAACTCCGTTTCGTTTTTAACGAAATCCGGCTGACTTGTCGCCCGGCTCAGCCATTGCCCTGTTCCCTTGAGATATGTGTACGTCGCGTCCGCCCCGGACACTTCTTTAGCGAACGCCGAAAACATTTCGGCTGGAATCCAGGACGCCCCCATTGCCGCATGAATCTCCGAAGGCATCTTATCGGCCGGTAACACCGCTTTGAGCGCTTCAACATTGCGTGTCAGCGACAAATCCCGTTCAGCTGCTTTCACCGCCTCAGCCAGCTTCGTCTTCACGTCGCCAGATAAATACTCTTCCGCCGTCACCATCCCCAGAACAGGATCGATAAACAACAAGTCACCCAGTTCGGCAATTATTGCTTCCTTGTCTTTGCCATAGGCGTGCTGCATGTATTCCAGATCCACCGCACCTTTGAGATTGAGCGAATGCAACAATGCGTCCTTGGCCGTCTCCACCACCTCGACTTCAACCGGCGGGAACAAGACACGGCGGCTAAAAATGTCAGCCTTCACCGCTCGCGCCGGGCGCGGATCAATCCCGTATTCTTCCGCTTTCGTAGGTGTTATCGATTTTTCGTAGTCAAATTCCAAAGCCTGAATCAACGCCGACTCCGTGTCATCCAAAAATAACCGGCGATTGATTTGGTCGTTGACAAACCCATACTTCGACTGGAATCCATCGTACACACGATTCAATAATCGTCTGCCAACCTCAATCTCGGCATCACCCGCATCCATCGACCTCTCAAGCCGCATTTGACCGCGCAGCGCCTCTCGAATGCCGATCATGCCAACCATACGCTCAAACGCACGTTGATTCGCCGGCTCCCACTTCACCGCCTGCCGTTCGCCAAGTTGATCTGGCAACCGCTGCCAAACCTCGACCGCTGATCTACCGTTGCCGGCCGCCTCACTTGATCCATCCAATCCGACGCCCTGCGCCGGGTCTTTCCTTCCCTCATGCACAAAATACGATCGCTCCTTAGCGAACTGCGGAACTGCCACGGCCGCCGTCTCCAGCTCCACCACTGTCCGTTCCAACGGCACGTAAATCCCAACTGGCAGCGACTCAACCCAGTGGGCAAGTTGCTCTTCCAAGTTGCCCGTAGGCAGTACCGTGTACTCATTCGCGCGGAACTGACTACTTGCCGCCGAATTCGTACCGAGAACGTTTTGTGGATTGTTGATGAAATAATTGTTGATGGCGATAGCTTCCGACTCCCCTGTTTTGGGGTTCTCGATCATCACGTCGGTGGTATTGAGCCAATCTGGCAACTCCTGCTTACCCAACTCGTTTTCGTTGTCCAAGCGCCGGAAAATCAAAACGTCGGTGACAACTTCCGTGTTTGCGCTACCCTTGAATGCCGTATTAGGCAACCGGGCACCCGAAATTAATTCCGCCCGGCGCGCAATCCACTGGCGCACATGCGGATCGAGCTTGTCCAAGAAACTATGGGACACCACCATCGGCATGATTCCACCAGGGCGGAGCATGTCGATCGACTTCGCGAAAAAGTAATTGTGGATGGACCAGCCAGAATAAGCCGATCCCTTGTCGTCCGTGACGGCCTCGCTGCCAAAGGGCGGATTGCCCACGGCCATATCGAAATATCCAGCCGGCACGTTATATGCCTGAAATCCCGTCGCCTTGGCGATCTTCGCACTCGGATATAGAGCGGCCACGATCTGACTCGTTAGCACATCCAATTCGACGCCATGCAACGCTGAATTCTGGCGCATCGATTCCGGCATCAGCCCGAAGAAGTTGCCCACGCCAACCGATGGCTCCAGCACGCGCCCGCGCTCAAATCCTAGCCGCGCTACGCCAGCAAACATCGCTTTGGCGACCACTGGCGGCGTATAGAAGGCGTTCAATTGCGAACGACTCGCCGCCGCCCATTCCGCATCAGATAACAGAGACCGTAGCGCCATATGCTGCTTGCCCCATTGCTTGTTGTCAGGGTCAAAGACACCCTTCAAGCCCCCCCAGCCAACATATCTCGCCAGCTCGCGCAGCTCGACGCCCACGGCATGACGCTTCTCTGCCTCCAATGTCTTGAGCACGCGAATCGCCTGAAGATTGTCTTGAAATTTTTCCGCTAGGCCGCCCAACCCAATGCGATCTGCATCGGTCAGAACGTAATCCGCAGCCGATGCCATAGCCACCGCGACATCATCGACTTTGACTTTCTCCTGCGTATCACCTACTCCGTCAAATCCGACGCTACGCGCTGGGCTGTTGTCGTTGCCTTTCCCGCCAGCTTCTCCCAACGCCCGCTGGTCCGACATCGAAAGTTCCGGGTAACTATCAAGCACGTCACTTGGAACAGCCTCACCCTGTGCCAACGCATCGAGAACGACTTGCTTGTGATATTCCTGCGCCTCTTTTAAATAAGGCGCATCGCCACTGCCAAACGGATAAGACTTGTCAAAAAAAGGATTGGCCTCAGAACCCCGAATAAAATCGACAGCCGATATTTCCCATGCCTGCCTGTTCGCCTTCGCCGGCAAAGCCTGATCCGAGATCCATACCGGCCGCGTGCCCGTCGCCGCTTCAATATTGTCACCAATCCCTGACATCATCGCATCTACGTAATCACCGTCTGCCAAGTTCCGCTTCATCCTATCGGTATTGATATTCTCGATAGTGTCAGCGAGCGTTTCATCAATTTTATCCACCAGCGAGTAGACGCTCCTGTCTTTAATATCGATACCGAGATACCGTGCATATGCGCGAGCGCCCATCAAGCTTGTGCGCCAACCATCCTGCGGCACGAAATCGTTACCGGCATCTATTACTTTTTCAAGGGAATTTGTTTTGACTTCTTGCACGACGCCGAGAACTGGCGAATTCGATAACTCTTGCGACAATCTGGCGATCATCTGTTCATTCGACAACATACCAGGGCGGTATGCCGCGTTATTCAATAATGCCCAACCTTGAGGCGCCGGTTGATCTTCGGGCACAAAACGAACGCGTCCATTCACATCGGCCTTCGCCGCCAGCACATACGCATAGAGAGCACCGCCCCCCAATTTCTGGGCCTGCGTGATCGCATCAACCGCTTCCTTGGCAATACGAGGACCAACCTCACGATAGCCAACCGGCCCCAGCTCGGACGCCACCATCGGCAACCCTGCCTCCGGGATATGCGTATACCATGCCGGCACAGCTCCTGCATCCAGCACCGGCTCGATTCCCCGCTTTGTAAGCTGCCTTGCGATCGCCTTTGCTCGCCCACCTTCCAGATAAATATCCTTGGCCTGCAACAACTGCTCATCCGTCATGTCGGTGACGTACAACTTGCTCAGTTCTTCGCGTGTAAATTTCTGGCGTGTTAATTCGCTGCCAGCAGCTTTTACATTGCCGGCGGTCCCGCCTGAATTTCGTACATGGCCAATATCTCGTGCCTTGCCAGATGCCGATGGTCCGCCTCGTTCGCCAATACTTCCGACTCCCTCTCCACCTGGTTCGCCAGATGCTCCAGATACGTCCCCGCCGCCAACAAAGGCTTCACCCGATCTGGCCACCCCATTTTCCAGCGATTCGCGATCGACACCGCCATTGCGCCCATCGCCTCGATCTTGCTCGCCACTTCTGCCCCGTATGCCTTCCGAGTCACCAATTCTTCCATCATGTCCAACCTCCATTTTGCTGGATGCAATTACCGCATTTTGAATTGTTTTATTATGCTCATTTCCTAGAGAATTTGCAATATCTTGATTGATATCCAAATAAACCGGATCATGCCGGCGCCCTGGATAGGCATCAGCCGTGGCTGCATCCAAATGAAAAAATATTGAATTTCCCGCGAAAATTTCAGGCTTGCCATCAGCATTTAATGGATGGACTTCCAGATAGGAAAATCGTGCACTAAATGCCAAGTATTTCTGGCCGGCGCCATCGATAACAAGCGCACCAGGCCGCAAACTGCCCGCAATCTCTTGGGTAATTGGCGAACGATTGATCTCGCTCGCACTATCTACTGATGCCATTTCTACAGTAACCGTGGCCTCCCTTGCTACCCGCAGCTCGTGTCCGGTCATCCGCTGTTGAACCGCTGCCAAAATATCCTTCTGCACAAACGCAATCAGATTTGCCCGGTTGTCCGTAGGCCCGATCGTAAAGCCTGATGCCAACAGCACTTGTGTCGCCAAATTTACCCTGAGTGAATTCAGGATGGAAACCGCATCCCGGAGCGCTCCGCGCTTAAGTGCCGCATTGAACGCCAATGCTTCAGGCGATGACCAGCCACCGCCAGGTGACAAAACCGGCGGAACAGCCTCACGAGCGGCCGACTCATCAATGGGACCACCAAACATATCTAACTGCATTTTTTTTGACTCCGATACAAAAACGGGAATTTCATTCTTAAATGACGATTACTTGGCTGCGAATTAACGCCCCATTAACAGTGTATCGGAATCTATCAATTTTGTAAATTCTTCAAGAAATAATGTGTAACAAAAATCCCCGTAGATGACGTCAATTTTTTGCAAAAGATTTTTCGCTCCTAGCCTACCAATGTTGCACGAGAGCGAGCCTGAAATTGAAAAGCCCCGCACGCGGCGGGGCTTCCATAACCAGGACCAACAGAATCAATGTTCGGTCGGCGAATTTCGGGGGACCAATCCGCGTAGGGTCCATGTACCTAATGCCATGTCATGTCGGCGATCCTTTTTCCGGTGCCGCCAGCACGATGCGGGCGGCTTGTTGTTTGCTGGCTTGTCACTGTCGCCACCACGGGCGGAGCTAACGGAATTAAGCCAGACTTGCGGCGGGCGACTGATATCAGGTATCAGAGGCCGCCGACGCCGATTTAGGCGCCCAGGCCGATTTTTGCATTCTTATCCAAGACTTCGCCTTTGGCGAGCGTCAACATTGCAGCTTTCGATGGATCTTTCACTTTGGATTCCTTTCTCAGTTTTTTACCCGTCGCTACATTGCAGGCGGGGTATCGCACATTTCGCTTGCAGCCGTTACAGATTTCAAATCAGTAACGGCCGGCGCCGCTTTAGCTTGCGCCCAGGCCGATCTTGCCGTTGCCGATTTTTTCCATGATGGTGCACTTCTCCGAGTTACCGAATTTCGACGGATCTTTCATTTTTGCTCCAGCCTTTCATATACTTATGATCGGAAGACATGGCACTTGAATGCGCCGAGTCTCATCTAATTGTGGCTACTTTGCCCGCAACAGAATCAATGTTAAATCAATGAAAAACAAATAGCAAATTAAATAATGCACTATTTTGTAAATTTCATACACAACACATTGGGTAAGGTATCGACAGCATATCTCTTATGCCGTTAGCATTGCCCTGTCTTGCTCGGCCTATACCGCTCTGACACAACAACCTACATCGTCGCACTCTTCAGCGCTTCGGGTCCACTTTGCTGCCACGATCCACCGAAAAGTCACCACCGCCCTCAGTACCTTCCAGCCAGATCTTTTGCAACAAAAGAATTTCACGATTATTAGTTACCGCCCATGCCCCACCTCAGCAGCCATCTCGCCAACGCGGCCAATGCCTCCCTTATACCGAATATCAACCAAATCGCCGACTACAACCATATCAGACAGCCGAGTAACGTCATGCCTCACCACCTCGGTGCGCCCCGTTTTTTGCAGAGCGATCCCGTCGGCAATATCGAGCACTCGACCAAGATGATTGCCCTCAAACACAATTTCCCCCACAGACTCCAGGTTGTGATAGCCCTGCTCCGCCAGTGAATTCAAGCATTTACCAGCAACCCCATCCAAACCATCCGCACCTTGCACCGGCCTTTGTCCTTGCTCTTGTTCTGCCCCTTGCTTCATCCACTCCCCGGCATTATGCATAATGCCCTGTAATTCCAAATTGGAAAAAGGCACACCAATCCCATGATCCCTCAACCAGCTTGCTACGCCAGCGAACACGCCCTTCATGAATCCAAACGCGACTTTCACGTTGCCTTTGCTGTCCAAGCACTGTTCCCCGGCCCTGGCAACGATTTCCTTTGTCTCCATTTCCGGCGGCAACACACCATACCGACCGCGAATATTCTCCGCCAGCTCGCCAATCACCGGATCGCCGGTAAGTTTGAGTTTTTGAATTCCGCGATGTAATTTCGAGAACCCGTACTCCCCAAGCATATCTTCCAGACCATGATGCAGCACACACTCATGCGCCATCACCTTTTGCAATTGCTTCAGATCGGCTACATTACCAGCAACCACATACACTTGGCCGCCCGAATAGGCACCGTCAGCATTCCATGGCGCTTCAAACGGCAACTCGGCAACATTAGAAACAACGGTCACTTTCGGCATCGCCGGCCACTGCTTCCGAAGACGATCAATCTCTGTCGTAATCTGCGCCATTGGCATCGAGAGCGGCGTGCCTACAGCGTCACCCACAGCCACTCCAGCGCTCGCCGAGAATAACGTCGGCCCCTTTTCAGTCTCCCGCACCTTCAATTCGCCCAGCAGCCCGCGAAAAGCCGCATTGATTGCCTGCCGCTCACCACCCGCTGGCACGGTTAAATCGGCCACGCCTGTGCGCGACAGATAGCTATTCTTCGCCTGCTTGGCTTCAAGTTCATCGGAAACAAACGCGTCAAACGCGCGAGCAAATTTCTCCAATGTCGTTGACCAGTACGGCTTGCCTCCCTTTTCCCGATCCAACGTTCGTGCATCTTTCGCATAATCCGAAGCCACTTCCTGGGGGACGTGCGCAACGTCCGCTGCCGCCTTCGACACCCTATACGCCATCGAATCCATCGAGGATTGCAAATCTTTGACGTTACCAACGGGGTAAGCGCGTCCTTTCGATGCTTTATATAAATCACGAATTTCAACCACAACCGGCGACACATAGAGCGTGCGGCTCAACGCGATATGTCCGTCACCCACATCGCCCGCCAGCACTCGCTCGCCGATTGCATCAAACGCAGTCTCCTGTCCGGTAAAATCGCGGCGCATCGTTTTCAAACTGCGCGCCACAGAATCCCGCGCCCAGGTCATAGAAGTTGCCTGTCCAGCCGCCGCCTCAGCTTCCGTCTCCATGCGTCGGTCCATCGCATTCACGATGACCTTGACCGCAGCCACAATCTCGGGCCGAACATCGCCAAATCTCGGCACTTGCACGGCAGTCTGCCGGCCGTTCACCACCTGAAAAACTGGCCTCGTTGGTGCCAAACTGGCATGCGAACTCAAAAACGGTTCCGCAGCCGTCGCCAATCCCGCTTGCGCAGCAAAATAATGATCAACTGCATGACCCCACTCGTGGGCCAAAAAGCCAGCTCCATTTGTGCGCGTCAAATTGATTTCGTCCACACCAGGCACGAAATGCGCGGCAGCGGTCCCGCCGCCGCCTTGCGCCCCAAACGCCAACCCGAGCATGCCGCCCAGCGACATCACTTTCGGCGGTACGCCAAGAATGTCCGCTAGATCGTGAAACGAATCGAACGCATAATTTAAATGCAATTGAGCCTCAACCCGTGCAGCTGGCGTTTTCATCCAGTTGCCAAAGTTGACGCCCTTAAATCCAAACTCCGTCATCAACTGCTCGCTTGAAATGTCCTCGCCTTCCATCCGCCGACTAACACCAACGCGCTCAACGGAATCGACCCGGCCGCCTTTCTCGCTAACTCCTTGCGCCCGCTGTTTCTGACTACGATCCTTCGCCGCCGCGACCGCTTCATCTTCACTATCAAACGAGTCCAAAAAACCGCGCTTGCCAAATAGAGCAACCGACTTCACCGCATCCGCACCAGCCTGCGCCTCCTCCTGCGTATCAAACGATTTCACATACCGATCATTCACGCTCAAGAAATACCCGATATCGTTGTGCATTTTCTCAATTTGAACCTGCGCGTTCTGTACCACTCGATAACCCTGCACTTCCCAGGCTTCACGTTTTTCTGGCCAACCGCCGTCTATTGCCTTTATCGCCCTCCGAATATCGGCATACCCCGGCTGCAACGAACCCAACATTTTATTTCCACCCGCAACCCGTATTTCATCAATATAGGTTTTATAGCCTTCGGGATAAATCATGCCCAATAGCGTTTTATCCCCTTTGCCAGTCAAATCTGAAAGAGCAGTCGTTCGCCCTAACATTGCGCCAGCAGCCTTGGCATTCTTGATTGCCCACTGCTGCAACGCATCGCTATCCGTCGCCCACTCCATCAACCCAGCTTCCACACGATTGAGCGCAGTAATATAGGTCTGCAAGGTGGCGTCATCGAGCACCTTGCGCCCGACCATTGGTTTCACTGCTACGCTGTCATAAGTCTGCTTGACGATATGCGCCACCATCGGCGGCATACCATCGGCAAGTAACTGCTTGTAATCCGGTTTCGGCCAAACATTTATCTTTACAGCCTCTTTGACCTTCAATGCATCATTCAGGTGAACAATATCACCCCATCCTTTTGCCGCCTTAATCCGATTACGTCTGTTGTAAGTCAATTCTGCGCCGGCATCCACAATCGCCACTGGCGTCGTTTCAACATTTACCGTCACAAGCGCCGGCACTACCTCCCGCGCAGCCCGCAGTTCCGCCCCCGTCAACCGCATCTGCGCCGCAGCCAACACGTCGACCTGTACACCTGCGATTAACTCCGCCCGGCTTATTCCCTTGCCCAGCGCGAACCCTGACGCCAACAACACATTCGTCGCCACGCCGACTTTCAAACGATTTAAAATACCAAGCGCGTCGCCCAACGACCCACGATGCAAGGCAGCATTAAATGCAACGGTTTCTGGTGGCGACCAAACGCCGGCAGCAGATAAAACCGGCGGTGCGGGTTCTTGAATCGCAGATTTCTCAGTCGCACCAAACAAATCTAATTGCATTCCATCGCCCTCAACCAATGCTCGCCTATCCAACCCATCCGGCGCTAGGCGCCGGGCTTTTAACCTTGCATTTACCATTACCGCCCGCGATCCACTTCTACCGCCCGCCGATCCGCCACACTGACATCCAACTCTCCCTTCACAAACTTCATCCGCACCATATCGCCCAATACCGGGCGGGCCTGCCCGTCCGCCAATCCCGCAAACGGCAACACAACCGCCTCAGCGCGATTGAACTTCACCAATCCTGCCCGATGATCCAATCCGACGACATTCCCAACATACAGCCCGCGCTCCGTATTGACTTCAAGTACATTCAACTTCAAATCCGCCGCCTGCTCATCAACCGTTCTCGCATTGATGTCGAAGCCCATATCCGCTAAAAACCTTGTGAACTTGTGCGCGCCGATATCTGAAGCATGTCGAGCAATCGCGCCATCCTCTACTGCCTGGACCACGAGCGACGCCTTAGCCAAGGAAACCGACCCATGCAGCAACCTTTGAATACTGTCCGGTACCCATTCACTCACATTCCGAACACCGGTTCCGGCCACCCATGCGCCCAACCCTAACCGCGCCGACTGCTCTGCAACAGCCACAGCAGCATCCCGGTGTAGATCCAACACCTCCGACATAGACAGCGGAACCTGATATTTGCCCTCGATACCGTCAAACTCGAAACCTTGCACATCATCCCGAAGCGCCTGGCCAGCCACCAACGTCAACACACCACGCGCACCAGGCAAAGCATCGCCGATCAAATCAACTGATACTTTCGAGGCGCGCATTACCCGTTGAATCGTCCCAGCCGCCTCTTTATCGCCGTTAAAACTAGCCGATGAGAAATCCAGCCCTCCATAATCTTTTGCAGCAAAAGAATGTCCTCGCGTAGCCTCGGCACCGGCCAAACCGAATCCATCTACGCGCATCCGTGCCGCTTCCTCCAATCCCTCGCGAACACTACCCAGCACCGCATCGCGCCCCAGCTCAATTACGCCGGCAGGCACAGCGAATCCAGCCTCGCTCAATACCACAGCGGCAGCCTTCGCATCCATCCCACCCAACAAATCCATCACACCCGCAACCGACCCGAGCGAAAGCGACTCCCGCAGAGCAATCCCGCCAACAGAACCCCACTCGCCATCAACACCAATTGCCGGCGCCCGAAAATCAGTAGCCGCGCGCAAGTAAAATTGTTCTTTGTTGTCCATGATGCCACTCCGTGAAATTAACGCCCAATTAACAGTTTATACCTGTAAATTGATTAATGCAAAATAAAAAAGGCAGCTCTGCCGCCGCCCCCTTCCATGTCATCCAATCCAATCTGCAGCCAGACGAAAAGCCTTGCCCGTAGCCCATGAAAATCCGGCGCGAAGCGCCGGGCCTTTACCTACCCTTTGCAAAATCTCATCAGCCTGCCTACCGCAATGCTGGCTCGACCAACACCAGCCAACTTGGCTTTTCTTCCGCTAGCACGGAGATCGCTTTCTTTGCTCGATGTTCCAGGGCCAGCAATCCAGTAAATGTGGCAATAGCAAAATTAGGCACCTCGGCCTCAAAATGCTTCCTTGCAGACTCTTCATTGACCCCGCAAGTAATGCAATCAATCAGATCCCCACGCGGCATACCACCAGCATCCCGATACCGACCCGTCACCAAAAAAACGTTTCTCTTACGAATCTGACTCATGACCCACCGCCTAAAAAATCCATCAATCCGGCGCTCTGCGCCGGGCCTTGCAACCAACGACTAAAATCACCGCGACAACCCCGCCACCTGCCTGCTTTCCCGCTGCAATACTCGCTCAACGACCTTTTCCGGCACTTCTTGCGCCAAGGTCACTTCACACCCAGGAATCGTCCGCAAAACTGCCCGAGCCGCCTCCACTCCCTCCGCCTTCACCAGATCATTCCAATCAGAGGGCCGACCAGCCAGCGATTTAAATTTAGGAATCGCCATAACCACTTGCACATCTGCCAGATCAGGCAGTCGCTTCCCGTCCGCTTCGATCGAACGCATTGCAGTTCTCCCAGCCTCGATCCCCCGGTTGACAAAAATAGCGCTGAGTTTCTTCGCCGTGTCAGTTGGCAAAATGTCGACGGCGATAGAGCGTACCGCCTCGCTGCCTTCATCTCGATTAAGCGTCATGGAATATCCGCCTCTCGCAACTTGATGCCACTGCCCATCTGCAATCGCTTCTCCAATTGCAATCTGCCGAAGCTCGTTGCCCCCCCTCGATACCAATATGCGCGCCTCACTTGGCGCATGCGGACTCATCCCAAGATTCTCGGATAAGAAGCCAAGTGCGCGCTCAACATGGTATTGGTCATCATCCACCCCTAGCACCCGCGTAATCTCAGCAGGCAGCCTTGCAGATGTTTCCGCCACCACAGTTTCCAGATTGCCTGCATCGAAGCAGACAACCACTGGCATGCCACTGGCAGCCCGAAACGACGCCCCCGTTGCCACACCTTCGTTATACGCTACCGCCGCGACACCCATCTTTGCGATCGCATCAAACGATTCTGCGCCGAGAACACACATCGTTCCTTTCTTTTGTGCCCCACGCATAAACGACTTGACCGAACCATCCGGGCTAATCGCCTGAATCGCACGCAATTCACCGGCAGCATTCGACATTGGTACGATCAAGTAATTTTGATTCGGGCGAATAGCCGACTTGCCTGACTCTCCATAGAATTCTTGATACTTCAATAGAACCGATCCCGATACCTGGAGTAAACCTTCTGACGAAATCCCTTTTTTGACCACGTACCCATGCTCATTCGCAGGCAAACCTACTGCCACAATCTCGGCCGCATGACCGGCCGCAATTTCGTGTTTAGCCGCCAATTCACGATCAGCTTGCGCCGCTCGCTCCATCGCCGCCGCACGCATTTTTGCGCGTTGCTCAGGCGTCAACAATTCCCCCTCATACGTCCACGTTGATCGCTCCCCCGTGTATTTATTTGAAAGATATCCGATTGCACCACCATCCCGCCCGCCATTTAAGCTGAACATATACGAACCAGATAAATTGCCTTTCTTCTTCATCGCGTCAACGGTAATGTTGTGCCATTGACCGTCGTCTTCAAATGTCTTACCTCTTGGGATACTCAATCCCATCCGCGACATTTCTTGCATGAAATCGTCAATTAGCATGTTGTCCGTCGCCACCATTCCCAACGAATGCACACGAGGATTCCACTCCTTAAAGGCATCAACATCTTTCCCCTTTGGCACAAACCAAAGTTTTTGCGGACCGTAATAAACCCCGCCCAAGGCATAAACGCGATCTTTATCCTCAAACAGCACGGCCAACACCGCCTCCCGCTCCGCAAACATCGCCTCTACGCGCGCAGTCGCTCCCGGATTCCGCATCATTCCCACCTCCAAATTTCCCTCAACCTTCGCCGTCACTGCCACCGCAGCCTCACGCACACGCGCCAATTCTTCCGTCGCTGCCCGTTCCACTCCAACAGCCTTAGCCTGAGCCATCACAGTCGCCGCCAAGCCCTCCGCATCTTTCACAGCTTGAAAAAACGACAACGGATCAGCGTTGATTCCTTGTGCCCAATCCGCTGCGAACCGGGCGTTGCCCCCGTCCGTACCAGGCAATCCCGCTTGAACTTCCAGGAGCGACGAAGCCAGCTGCACACGCAAAGCCGCACCCAGCGGATCATCCACCGCGCGCACGCCCTGAAGACTCGATAACCACCGATCCGTAGCCGCCCGCAATCCATCCTCGCCCACAGCGAACCCAGCCAACCCAGCTGCGCCCTCAAGATCGCCAAGCGGCGAACGGACCACAGCATCAATGGCCGGTACACCAACAATCTCACCGGCATTAAAAACCCCGAACCATTCGGACTGGGGCATCTCTAATGGCAATCCATCGTTCCCGGTCGATTTTAGAAATTGCAGATTGATGCGCTTCGCATCCGGCGCCAGTGTCCAACCCGCACGCTGCACCTGATCGAGCGTGAAAAATCGCGGGTCCACCCACTCGCGATCCGCCATCACCTGCATGAGCATGAAGCGATTCACGCCTCCTAACAGCCGGCGCTCACCATTGGTAACAGTGCAAGGCAATTCAGGGATACCAGCTGAACCCGCCAAAAACACGGCATCCCCGGCAGCAATACGCGAACTGAAACGGCGCCCTACGGCCTCCCGATGTGCATAAGCATCCATCTATCACCCTGTTTAAAATTCAATCAAAACACTTCATATGCGCATTGCGCGAGTCTTTACCCTGGGCCTACTCCGCCAACACATCCAAAAAATACGAGTCAAACAAGCCTAACGCCGTAAACTCTCCGACCGCCAGCCGCTCCCCACTGCGTGCTAATGCAACCAACTTCGCCCGTACGCCGTCCGTCAGCGTAGGAAAGTCCACCGGTAACACAGACCGCGCGCTCATGGCGACCATCACCAGACCACTAATTCTCAAGGTGTCCGCCTGTCGCAAACCACAACGACAAGGCACGGCCATCATCAAGATTGGCCGCCCAGCAACATCAGCTGACGAAAAAATCTCAACCGACAGCACCTCTTCGCCCGCGCCAAGTACATCCATACGCAAAATCCTCACGAAATCAGAAAAAAATAGTCACGTATCAACATCAATTAATGCGCAATCATACAACACAACGTGATTAAATCCCATGAAATCATGATTGCATTTGTTCGAATATCTTTTGCAACAAAAGAATTAACGCCGAGGTTTTTCCCTACCGCTCCCACCCCTTCGACACCGCCAGACCGCCCACCTGGCCAACGCCCCCAACGTACTTAATGTCAACAACTTGCCCAACCTCAACCGGCATCGACAGCGCCCGCAGGTCATGTATTTCCGTCTTCCCCTCGCGGTTAACCTTCTGCACCACAATCCCGTCCTCAACGCTCAGCACGCGGCCAGAATGAATGCCTTTGCTGACCATGGCCACAGTCGGCAACTCAATCGCGCTCAGCAAATCCAACTGCAGCGGCCCCTTATCGACCGCCACCAAAACCGGCGCCGGCTCCACTTCCTCCGCCACCACGCCGGCACGCTGCGCATCGATGTCAACTACCTGAACCGCCGGCCGCCGCTGAACAACATCCTGGCCCACAAACCGCTTGAGCGCATCGCCTACATGCGCGCCCACATCCTCAAACGGCTGATATACTATCCCCTGTCCGAGAATTTCGTGAGCAATCACATTCGACAGCCCATTAACCAAGGCTTCGGGCACTCCCTTAATTCTCGAATGTTCCGCCGCCGTAAATTGTCTCAGCAAATCAGGATTATCTGGATGCTGTAATAGCGGATCAGTCGACCCCCCTTTTGCGTAGCCCTTACGCAATGTTGGAACTGAATTTCCTTCTGGTGTGACCACTTGCATGCTAAATGAATTGCCCTTGGCCTCGTCGCGAATTTCTTTCGTTTTCAAATAATCGTACGAGCGCCATTTAGAATCATCCGGGCCAATCGATTTATCCAAGACATCCGCAATTAATTGCGCACTCGCACCCGGCGGCTGCAACTGGTCGAAGTCAAATTCAATTCCATGCGTCACGGCGATCATGCACCACCGGTTACGATTTTCCAGTGAACCCCACTCTTTTCCGTTTAAAACACGCTCAGATGTGTTATAACCTAAATCTCGAAATTGATTTCTCAAAATATCGGCACTTGCACTTTGCGAATACTCCACGACATTTTCCATTATGACAATTGCCGGATTAGTCTTGCTAACAATTACTAAAGCGGAAACTACCAAATGGCCGACATGAGGATGTGCTTCCGGATGTGCCAATGCCCTTTTACTACGGCCTGCTTTTGATGCACCACTACACGGCAGCCCTAATTCAAGCACCTCAATTTTAGGAATGCTCGCCACCCCGCGATCATCAAACGCCAATTCCTGCATCGGCGCCGCCAGTATTTGCGTATCACGCGACCAGGCATCATTATGAATGGCCGCATGTTCCAACAAATCCCCGCGAATTTCATTCGCAAACGCCAGCTTGCTATTAATCCCCGCTTTCTCTAATCCAGAATGAATCGCGTGCGACAAAACTCCGCCACCATGCGACAAACTACCGATCGCAATTAAATCTCCGCTTTCAAGTTTATCCCGCAGACGCACATACCGTTCGCGTTTTTTGATTTCCGACGCAAGCGGCATCAAATAAATCTGATCCTGCTTCACCACAACCCGAATCGCCGCCATCCCATCAAAAATTGCCAGCAACGCCTTGCTATTGATATCGATGACAGGGTTATTTTTCTCGCCCACAACCTTGCCCGACACCACCCGCGATCCATCCTTGTTCGCCTGCAAGACGACCATCTGACCCTGCACCTCGATGTCGTACCGTTGACCAGGCACGAAGCCTGCCCGCTCCGTTTGCGAGCCTTCCAGCCAAACCCTCGGCGAACCCCTGTGCTGCCCGACCGTCTTAATGTAGTAGCCCTGCATGACCCGCCCCATTCACTGAAAAAACCAAAAATATCCGCCGCAACGCGGCGGACCTTGCCCGTGCCTTAAAACTCGCCTACCGCCCAATCCCCGCGCGCTCCAATTCCGGCCCCTTCACCTTCCCCATCCCGCCCGCATACTGAATTTCCGCCAACTTCCCTACCTCCAGCGCCGGCCCGTCCATTTTCGACAATTCGTGCCACTTCACATCATTCACTGGATCGCGCCCGGTCTGCTGCTTAGCGAACCCGTCCACAATCTCCACGATTTTTCCCACATGCAGCCCGGCCGCCGCCACCTCTTTTGCCGGCGCCAGTGATCCCAACTGGCCGTGGCCCGCAACATCAATCGCGCGCGACAAAATCGCTGTTTCCCACGTTACACGGTTAGCAGATTTCGGGACAACCGATCCGTCAAGTTGCTTCTCGTCCACTGTAACCGGCGTCAGCTCTCCGCGTACAAGCGAAACCACATCGCCGACTTTCGCCCCCGCCACCGTCAAACTCCGATCGAGATCCACACCCCACTTGACCTCACGCTTACCTTCCTCGTTTTCAAGGACAGCAAAATAACTCAGCTTGTTGTTGCGCTCATGGTTAAACGGCGCCGCCCCATGCTCAACGAGCATGCCGGCCCATTGCGTTTGGGCGATGGTGTCCACCATACGCGCCATGTTGTCGTTCGAGTGCTGTTGATCGTCACGCGCTATTGCGGAATTTTCTTTTTGCCCTACTTTGATAACTTCGGCCACAATATCTGGCGCGCGTGAATGAAGGACGGTTAAATATTCCTTTTGTTCGCTAGCGATGTGGGCCATTTCTCGCAGATGAGTTTCTCGTGCTGCAGGATCTTGCTTATGAGCTAGTTGCTGTAGGTTGGTATCTAGGAGGCCACTGGCCTGGTCTTTACTCAGTTCCTCCTGCTTGTTCACCTTAAGGTCTGCGTACGGCTGCATTGCTGATGATTGGCGAAGTGATTCGACTGCTTCTTGCCGCCCCCGAGCATCCCATTCTTCATGAAGAGCTCGCTCTTCCGCGCGGCGGGCTTCATATGCCTTCGCAAACTCGGCGCCCAGGTTGGGGTCGCGGGCAGTAAGCTCAGACACGTAGTTTTTTTGCGATACGGCAATATCTTTCATGTTATCCAGAGCCAGCTTCTTTACTTCAGGATTTTGAATGGCGCGCAGTTGCTCTAAATTGCTGGCCACAACCTTCTTGGCATGCTCTGCGGACAATTCATCCGTTTCAATATGAGGATATTGGTTGTAGAACTTGCGAATGCTTTCGAAGCGCTGACGATCCGTTGCTATTTCGGCGGATGGTTTTTCCGGGGCGATGGCTTCCATTGAAGGTAGCGGGTCCATCGGAATCACGCCAGTCTTCTTCGCCCCCGTGTCAAGCTCCCCGTAAGCAGGTTCAGCGCTTTGCGGACGCACCGCCGGCCGTGCCTCTGGAGCCGTCATCGTCGCCGTTACACTCGCCGTCTTCGTCAGCCCGTCCGCGCCCAAATACTCGCTCGTTGCAACCGTCTCGCGCACCACCTCTGCGACCGCTTGAGCCGGCACCGCGACCTCCGGAGCCTGGGTCTTTTCTGGTGGCACAGCAGCCTCCGCCGCCACCTCTGGAACCACCGCCGGCCGCACTTCAACATTTTCCGACACCACCTCAGCAGGTCGCACTTGCACAACCGGCGCGTTGGCCTTGCTTTCTTCCGCCACCCGTTGCGCAAACGCTGCTTTATCCTTTTCCGTTGGCGCATAGTTGACCACATCCAACCCGAGCATTTTGGCCTCTAACCAGGCATTCGCCAGCATGGCCGGCTTGCCCTTCAACTCGATAGCGGTCCAGCCCTTCGAAACCGCCAGCTCCATCGCCGCCTGATAACCTTGAGTGCTTTTTCCTTTGAGTGATAGCGAATCCCCTTTGTCCATCACCACAGCCAGCCCGCCCGCAGCAGGACGGTAAGCGCCTTCCTTGTCACGCACCAACGCTCCCTTAAGCAGCGTGCGCGGCTCAGCCACGTTCGCCCGCAAGTCGAGATCCGCCAACAACCGCGCTTCTGTAACAACGTTAATCCCCAGCCGGCGCGCATCGGGATACACTGCCAGCAGCCGCGCAATCGCCTCCTTGTCCGCTTCAAGTCCTCCGTTTTTGATCGTTTTGTTGATCTCTTTCGCCAGCGAGACACCCTTGGAATTGTGCAAACCATTTTGCCAATAGTCCGCCTTCACACCGAATTTAGCCTCACTCCCAGCTTCCGCAATCTTGGGCGCAACCGCAGCCGCCGCCAGTTCAGCATCCTTTGCCAACCGCACGCGAGAATCCCGCAGACTCACCCCGATCGGCTGAATTTTATCGAGATCGACAGCGACCCTCGGCAGGGCTTCCGTCACCACCGCCTGGCGCTCTTGATCCAGCTCCGCCTCAGTAATCTCTTGCGCAATATCCGGCGCCTGGTGCAACAGCTCAGCGGCATAAACGCCCTGATCTTTGGCGTTAATTCCCATCATCAACGCAGCAAAATGCCGCTCATCCTGGTCCGAAATCGACCGCAGCGCAGCGACATCGCCCGCAACAATATCTTTCGCATCAACTTCCGGCAGCGTATTCGTAGACACCGCCATCAAGCTATGAAACGTGTTTTCGATTGCGCCATAGCCCGGCCCGCCAAACACCCGAGGGAATGATTCCAGACGGGCCGCAATCGCCTTGCGCCGCAAAACAATAGCATCACGCCCCGCCTCCTGCTTCACTTCACGCGCCGGTCCAACCGTCAACTCGTCCTCAACCTCCCGCCCTTGCATCACCGCGATCTCGGCATCCGACATCGCAAGCATCGCAGCCATCGGTGGCATCCCCAGGACATCGACCGCGTTGAACAATAGCTCGTCATGAATCGGCAAGCCGGCCGTACCGCGAACCTTGACCACAACGTTCTGAGCTTGCTCACCAACTACCCAGTCATTCGCCTGCGCCTGCTCTTGCGTCACGAAGCGCGGGTCGGCCCAGCCAAACAGCTTCATGCCCGCGAGCAAGCGATCTACGTTCCTGCCCACAATCTCGTTGCCGCCGACTGGATTAAACGGCAACCCAGCCTTCGCCAACTGCGCAAACCGATCTCGTCCCATCACGCCCACATCCGTATTCGCCACCATCACACACCTCACTAAAAAATTAAAAATCACCGCCAGCCGAAAACCCGGCCAAAAATCTTTTGCAACAAAAGAGTCCGCCCTACCCACCACAATAAAACCACTACCCAAAAATCCGTCCAAAGAACGGGCTTCGCCCTTACTCTTCTCAATAACGAAAAAAGGACGCCAAAAATCGACGCCCTTGATCGCTATCACATCCGCAGACTATCGTCCTTGACCCAGGGCTTTATCCTGAGCGCGCTTCAAATCCTGATCGACCACCGTTCCGATGCCCTTTTTATATGTGACCGCCAGATTCGCCCCGACCACTGGCTTTTGATCCAGAGCCGACAGATGATGCAGCCGGAAATTACCTTGGCCTGCAGCTTGCATAGCAAAGCGTTCACCGACCGCGACAGCCGACCCATAATGAGATTGGCCGTCCTTGGTGAACGCATTCGACAGCTTGGCGCCATCTACTTTGCCCGCCGCGATCGCCTGCATCATCGACCGCTCTTTGTCATCGGCCGCCAACTCACCACGCATGTCATGCACTGCGCGCAGCGCAAATTCCTTGTTTCTCGCAGGCACTTCCCAAACCTTGCCTTCCGGCTCAAACGCCGCACCATCAATGCGGCGAATACGCGCCAGCGTTTCAGGCGTGAGATCGAACGCAATACCAATTTTGTCGCCGCGTTCGGTAACGGTCACGCCATCGAGCACCTTACCCAGATTACCGACATACTCCGCCTCCAAATCCGCCCCCGACTTGTTCTTGCTCAGGTCGCTAACGACACCCCGGAATTTATCGTCATACTTAATTCCGACAAAATCGCCCTTCATCATCTTGCCGTTATCCAGATCCACCAAGCGATGAATCTTGACAAATGCTGCGCCATCACGCTCACCGAAGCCGGTCACTTGTGCGGCGAAGCGCGCATTCACATTGACGATTTCACCACCATAGAATTCACCAGGTTTGATGTAATTACCCACTTTTGGGGTCGCGCCTGGCGTCGCCCCATACTCGCGTTGGGCCGCCATACCGCTCTTTTCTGCCAACTCCATGATGGCTTCGCGATCAGCTTCAATAGCTTTGAATTCAGCACGCATCGCTCCCGCCGCCTTGCCCAAAGCCTCGGCGCTGGAACCCGGCACAAAGTAGGCTTGGCTAGCTTTGTCGAATTCCGCGCCAGGCACACCACGCATCATCGCGCTCAACTGGCGATCAAAATCCATCGCCACCGCAAAATCGCGGCTTCCTTCAACACCGAGAACGCTAACACCATCTGCGCTACCAAGGAACGCAGGCGGTTGAACCACAGCCGGCGCAACCGCAACCGTCGCCATCGTCGATCCGCCACTCAATTTTTTTGCACCAGCCATGATATCAATCCTCATTTAAAAATGATTCTTAGAACAAAAATACAGCAAGCCGATTAATTACCACCAGCTCACCGCCCCAAACTTTTACTCGCCTGGCTCTCAGGGCTTAGTGCTCCTTCCAGCACTGAAGCCCGATTGCCGTCCTTCCCGTAAGCAATCGTCACCAGGACGCCCAGTGCAGGAAGCACTTTCAAATTTCGGTGGTCATGCACTACGCCAGTGCGACCAACTAGCTGGACCACTAGACCAAGTTCATCCACAATCGCTCGTCCTACGTATACTTTACCAGGATCAGCATCCGCAATCGTCAATCCCTCACCCGCAATATTTTTTGCCAATTGTGTCACATAAGTTTTGTTCCTGCTTTTCAGCAACTCGCCCTCGCCCATCAACAACTCTGCCTCTACCCTTAATTCTTCCTGCCGATCACGCAGCGCCCCTAACCCCCGCGAAATTTGCGACGCCTTCATGTTATGAATAATCGCAGCATCGGCCCCAGAACGTCCATTAACCAAAACATCCGAGCAAGCGGCCAGGGTTCTCGCCGACAATTCTGTTCTCTCCGCCGCCCGCTGAAATTCAGTCTCTGTCCAAACACTCATTATTGCCTTAAAATTAACCCACGAAATGACGGATTCTGACTGAATAATAAGAGATTGTCGAATTTTTTTATTGCACTAAGGCAATCTGCGCCTCATCCAAGGCGACACTCTCATTTTGAGCCGCCACTTTACCCGAAAAATCGACTGCGCACCCAAACGGATCGCCATGTATGGCAATGAATACTGCCCGCGACCTGGCCGCCTCTAAACACAAAATCGCGACGCGCTCATCTTGCGACAATCCCGATACCAGGCCCGGAATTTCCGGCAATGTGGCCGCAATTGCCATTTCGATAGAATCGTGTTCAGCATCATCTATGACGATACCAAAAGCGACCGGAATTACCAAATTAACAACGTGCATAACTAATTCTCCATTTACTTGAACAACGACATTTCCCAGCTCGTGACAATTGGTGATAATTACAAAGGTGATTATTTGCTACAATTCTTAAAAGCAAGTAACATTTCATCACAACAACACTAGATTAACACGGACTTAACACCTTAGTAAATATTTTTATCAACGTTTTCAAAAATTTTCACAATTTCGAGAGTGCCAGTACAAATATGCCTACTTGCCTAAGCCAGCCGCACCATCTGGAAATCAGCTGACAGAACTCCTTTGTTTTTGATTTGCACCAGCGCTGTTTGCTGTGGAGTTATACTCGCTAATAATTTCGCGTCGATCCCAAGTTTCCTCGCCGCCAGCCCAGTATCCGCCTCAGACAAACCCAACACCAAAATCGTCCCCGTCGCCTTCAATACATCATCCGAAAAGTGACCTGGCGTCTGCGAAGCGATCCACAGCCCCAAACCAAACTTGCGCGCCTCATTCGCAATTTTGTCCAAAATATTGTCATCTTCGTCAGTCAAATACCGCTTACCCTCATCGAGCACGATGATCTCGACCAAATCACTTTGTACACCAGCCTGCATCGCCCGTTCAAAAATACGTGCGCAAACCATATCAACGAACATCCGCTGTACCGGAATTTCCAAGGGTTTGATGATGTAGCGCCACACGGGAGCGCGGCGATCAAACGGAGGCGCCACCGAGCCATAGATCCCACTGGCCCGCGCATTCTGAAATCGCTCATAAACAGAAGTGAGCACATCCGTCGAGTTGTACCGAATCAAGTCATCAAGCTCACGGCCAGTGCTGATGGCATCCATATAGCTCGCATAGCCTTGAACAGCTCTTTCCTTGGCCTTATCTAAATTCGCAATTAAGGCATCTTTTTCGACGGCGTCCAACGCCGCCCCACGCTTCGACAGCTCTGCCACCTTCCGATGGTATCCCCTAGCTGCCAGGTTGACGTCTTTCAACAGCGCCATTGCTGCGCTGTTTGTTCCACAAAACTGCGCCTTCAACTTCATCTCTGTGAACCGCACGGCATCATCCATCGTCGGCGCAACCTTGAAAATCATCTTCGGTTCCCACATCAAGAAATCACCGACATAATTTTCCGAATATACCCACCAACTATTTTTTGACTTTAACGCTGGGTTTTTGTCGAAATCATCAAATCCACCAAGAAATCGACCACTAACAGGATCTTTCAACAAGTCCTTAAATCGAGCGCGATGGTCATAATGCACATTTAGATAAATTCGGCCTTCTTTACCCTGCATAATTTCGCGCACAACACGAGGGTCATCCGGCATCCACGTACTGGGATCGTCAGCCTTGAACCCATGCATTGCGTATAGGTCTTCCAATAGATAGCGCATCGCCGCTTCTTGTTTGGTGCCTAGCGCCTTATGCTTTTGAATGGCTGCAATGAATTTCTGGATAGCCCGCCGCACGCCGCCATAATGTGGGTCCGGATTAATATCCAGCGGGTTATACCCATATGCGGTAGCCTCAGAAAAGACGACTTCTGACGAATGTGGCAAATCGATGTCGCCATGCGGATCAAATACATGAATGCGCAATGGCCGACGCAAACTTGACGCAGACTCGACAAATCGCCTTACCAGACTTCTGATTTGATGCGTTTTACCCATTCCGGTAATACCCGCAATTTGCAAGTGTCCATTAATAGCTGTCGCTGTATCGAGTACAACGGGATGCCCCGTTTTAACATTATTCCCGACGAGAACTTCCATATTTACGTCACCCAAAAAATCTAACCGAAAAATCCACCAACTCATGTAGTCGGCCGACCAAGTATAGACATTTACATTAATTAATGAAACAGACTGAAAAAAACCCGCCCTTAGCATCACGCTAGGGCGGGCCTCTTAAGCTCCCGTTACCATATTACCGCAACTTCGCCAGCTCTCGTTGCAACGTCGCCGACACGTCTTTGTCCCCGACAATTACGCCCATCAATTCGTTAGCAACCAGCTGAGCCACTTCCCCCGGAACGCTCAGGTCGCACCAGACACCCGAAACCGACTTGCTCAGTTCCGGGTTCGACCGCAGCACATCAGCGAGCGCCAAGATATTCTCGACTGCCACCTTGCAACGAACCGGAGGCGTAACAACCTCGCCAGCTGCCAGCGCTTCACCGCGAGCCACAGCAACAGAAGTCGATTGCAAAATTGCCGCCCGTGCATCCGCAGGCAATTGATACGTAGATGTAGGAGCAGTTTCCGCCGTAGCACCACCATTTAGCGCCTGAGTTTCCTCCTGGCGTCCATCCTTGGCCATGGCAGCAAACGCATGCCCGACCGCATCGTCAGCCGCAACCCCACTAGAGCCAAACACAGTCGCCTCAGCTTGCGCACCACCGGCTGCAAGCGAATCTCCAGTACCCGCGCCCATCCCAGCAGAGGTGGCCTGCGATCGAACATTTTCAACCGGCAACATAGGCAATCCGAAATCTCCCGACCGCCCCACTTCCTGTCGACTACCTGTCTTCGCTTCCTTCTTCAAGCGATCAAGGACGTCACGCTGCAACGGTTTCACCAACCACTCAGGATCGCTTTCCGGCAATTCAACACGGCGCCGGATATCCATCTGCAACGCCATTGGCAACGCCGACAACCACGTTACCTTATCCGGCGTATTCGCAATCCCGCTTTTGACCCAGACCCGCTGCAACTCCTCGTCACCGAACTTAACAAACTTGCTGATCCAACCTTCGCTCTTGCCGAACAACTTCGCGATCTCAACCTGCTTCATGGCCGGCGATTCATCACTTCCTTGCATCAACTCACGAATTGCTTCCGCCACTTCGTAATCATTTAAATCCTTGCGGCCGATGTTCTCCACGACCTGATAAATTAATCGATCACGGCGACCTGTCAAATCATTGCGCACAACCGCCCGAATTGTCGCTCGCCCCAACAGCAAATGCGCGCGCGTACGACATTCGCCAACAACAACCAGATACGTGCCGTCTGGCATTTCCCGTACCGTGATCGCATGAATCAATCCTTGCTCGCGAATCATTTCCGCTAGTTCGGCAATGTATTCTTCATCCGACACATCAATCCGACCATCAAGCTGATGAAACGCCTTTCGCGGCTGCGTCGGATCAAATCTCAACTTTGCCAGCGGGATCTCTATCTCGCTTATCGTCGCCACTGGCGTAGCACCCTTCGCCGCTGCCGCCCGCTCACTCAATCGTTGTGCTGCTGATGCCATGCTAATTCTCCTATCCATCAATTCTTATTCGGCGCACTTGACACGCATTTTAACGCCGACTACTTACCGACTACCTGTATGCAGAAACTTCGCCATTCGTCGCGCAACGCCTTCCGCGCACTACGACATTCCCATACTGGCCGCGCCGGCTCTTGTTCCATCGCATCAGAAACCGCCGCCCTGTTCGCCAACGTCCCAAGAATACGATCGCCGTACTCGGCCTTAATCCAGGTATCATTTTCAAGTTGAGATTTTACGCGCATGTTGGCCCTGTTCATGACACCAAACCATTTCAGACCAGGATTAAACGGCAGAATCAGATTCGTGATCGCCTCCAGTACATTCTGGAATCCAGCGATTGCTGACATGACCGGTTCCATTGGAATAACGGCGATATCCGCCCAAGATAGGGCCACAAGATGCCGGAACCCGACAGCCGGCGGTGTGTCAATAATCACGTAGTCATATCCCAGTCCACGTAATGCAGTCCGCATTTCTTCGCCATATCCGCGTGCTTCGACAGCAGGATTGTTGTCATAGCGATCTAGTTCCTTATGCCCGTGCAATACATCAATTTGCGAATGCGTGGTCTTCGACGGCACAATCGGAACGCCCTCCAAAAACAACCCGACCCCGCCGGATGTGTCGTTGATGATGTCCAAATCGCCCGTCAGGTACTGACTCAGATTTCCTTGCGAGTCGAGATCGATACAAAGCACTCTTGCCGTTTTTCTTTTCAACAGCGCCCCATGCGCCAAATTGAACGCAACAGTGGACTTGCCCACGCCACCTTTTTGATTGATGACTACAATGATTTTGGTCTTAGTTTTCATTCCCCGTCCAATCCGATCTACCGCCACAAAATCGCCCCGCCTCGCAAAGCCTCTCAGTTCCGACAATCCGGCCAAGCCAGGAATTAGATATTAATCAATACAATGTAGACCGAAGTCGTACAGATGCAATAAATAATGTGCAAAGTATAGAGATTTGAACGCATGAGCGCAAGCGAAACGGTAAAGAAACTTTTGCAACAAAAGTTTAATTTGGGAGATTGGTAGATAAAAATGAGAAAGCCGGCTCACAATGCAGCCGGCTACGCCATGCTTAAGAGCGCCAGAGTGGCGCCAGTAGCACCGCTCATAAGTTACACCTCCATCAAAATCAGAGCAGTAACCTACTTGTTCATCACCAAAAAAGACGTAAGTATCCCCGACCGAGCATTCGCCGCAGCCGTCTCACAAGCTCCACCAAAGCATAAAAATTCGCGTAGCGGACCTTCGCCATCGACCTTTACAGCAGGCTACTCCTTCAACACGCCTGCCTTTTCATATGGATAGACGCAAGTACACCACCAACAGATGACCGTGTATAAAAACGTCCGCAGGCCCAGTTCGCGCCCTGGTCCCGAATGGCTTAGATTGATCGTGTCAATCGTATGACGAATTTGATCAACCAACGTCGTCGGCAGCGTCATATTCATCGCTACCCATCCCGAATCCGTTCCGTTTTTCGTGCTCAATCCCGACGATTTATGAAGTTTTGCCTGCCTCCAAGGAAACGGCGGCTTCGCCTCCCAAGGTCGATGGGCAAGAAACGCTTGCAGCATATGCACGTACATGCCATTCAATTTTCGCTTGAAATGCACCTCAGCCAATTGCCGACAATAAGTCATCACCCAGTCTGGCACCGACGTCTGAAGGGCAGCTTTATCAATCATCACTCGTTCCATAGATATCTTCAAAATTGAATCATAACAAAATATAACTTAGCGAACAATGTGAACACATGATGTAAGTTGCATCATTAAAAATGTTAAATGCACATATGTGATGTATTCAGACTAAAGTCAGCAGCTCATGCGTTACACCAAGGACATGCTCAAAAAAAACGAGCCGCAATACAACTGCGGCCCGAAAAAGGGATATTCTCGTTTCAAACCACCAGCCTCATCGTACCCCGCAGCGATTGCGCCAAATTTTCGAAAATACGATTGTATTTGGAACCATGACCATGAATCTCTCACCAGGGTAATTTCTCAAAGTTGGCTGCACCGCCATGTACTTGCCCAGGATCTGCGCCCCAAGCTGTCCATACTGTTGCGCCAACGAAGTCGCCACGAGCTGAGCTGGCGTAGGCGCCGCCGCCGTCCCACCCGTACCAGGATTTGGCGCTGGCACCGACAATTGCACGCCAGCCGTAATCATCGACATCCCAAACGTCAATCCGATCAAACGTAAATAATGATTGTCCACATCGCTTTGCAATCCCGACTGCCCGGCCATATCGTAAGCCTGCATACCCGCCAAATTGAGTTCGGCCCCGTCCGGGAAGATCATCGAATTCCATACAGCCAAAATCCGTCCCTGCCCTAAAGCCACCTTCGAGTCATAGCGTCCGACCACCTTCGACATCGCCGGAATCAACAATCGGCATCCCGTCATTGTGTCGTAAACTGCCTCCGTCACTCGCGCCGTAATCTGCCCAGGCAAATCGGAATTGATCCCTTGCTCCAACACCATCGGAATATAGGTTCCTGTCTTCACCTCGTTAGGCGATAACGCCGCCAGAGCAACATGCGGATGATAACCACGTTCCTCCTTCTGGGCCGACTTCAAAAATTCCAATTTCTCATCCTGCTCCGTCGCTGGAGGTGACTTTACCCCACCGGCTGACATCCCGCCAAGAGCACCCATCGCGCCTGCGCCCTTCATCGCATCCTTCAACATATCCAGAGCTGGCACGGCGGCCCCGGCACCTGGTGTAGCATCACCGCCATCAAACTGCTTCGCCACTAACCCACCAGCCCTTGCCGACATAATCCGAGCTTCCCGAGCCTGTTTAGCTTGCGCCGCCGCTTGCTGTTCTGGCGTTAACTGCGCAGGCCCCTTGCCTGCGTGTGGATCTTCCGGTATACCTCCCGCTCCTGCTGGGATCGCCCCCCCAGCTCCCGCCAACGCCGGCACGCCGCCCTTGATAGGCGTAGATGGCAAAACATTTGCATCTACCGGAGCTGCATGCTTAATCAAGGTCGCTGGCTGTGCCGCCCCGCTATCCATCGTCTGAGCACTCAAGACATCCTTCGGCGCCCCAAGATTTTTATCCAATGCAGCGGTCTTAGTTGGCTCCTTTTTCTCTTCTGCGCTTGGCACCTTCTTTTTAGTGTCGATATTGTCGAGCGACACGAGAAAAACAAGCAAACCAATGACCACGAGTCCCCCTATCACCATCACCACGCGCTTTGAAATCCCATCCGCATACTTTGGCTTAGGCCGCAACACTCCCTCAATCTTCGGGACGCCCGCCGCCAAATCAAAACCATCTACACTATCGCGCTCAGCCATCACTCATATCCATCAATCCGCCCAACGGGCGGGGTTTAAAGGTTTTTCGACATCACACCAATACCGAAAAAGTTACCCGCCCAAAGACCCCCAAAAGCTTTTTTCCTTCCGCTTCCAGGAAATCTTAATCGTCTCCGAGCCTACCCGCAATTCTGCCTTCGAAAACAGCTTATCAACCACATAATGAACCTTCCGGGTTTCAGGGTCTTCTTCCCGGCGATAGTTAACCACCATCGCCTCCCCCTTTTCGTTCAACAGCAGCAATATTGGACTCTCTCCGGCATGTAAGCTATCTGGCATTTCCATGTACACCCGCTCGCCGTCATTGAATACGCGCACCGGCTTGAATTCGCTATCGCCCGTAATGCGGTAATCAAATGCTAGTTTTTCCGGCGACACTGCCGCACGCGTTACCTGAAATCCTTCGTCCTTGACCTTGCTTGCCTCAGCCTCGCCCATCTTTTCGGCCCAGGACGAGACCAGTTCTTCAGGATAATAAAATGCCACCCGATTCAGATAAGCACCCTCCACCTTCGGAGAAAATAGCTTGATGTGATACGTGCGCCGATCCGTTGTAATAATGACGTTCGATTCCAAATCACTGTCTCGGGGCGAAAAAATAACGTGCGCCACAGTTTTACCGCGTTCAACCGATTCCGCTCCGGTCCAGGTCCAATTGACCCCATCGCCCAGGATAACTTTCTTAGCCTTTTCCGCTGGCTCAAGCTCAACATCACAAGCTCGCGTAGGCGAACAAGTAAGCTTAGGCATTGATTGCCCGTAAGCAAATATCACTTTGCCATCGGACGACATCAAAGGCCGCGCCTTCCCACCGGCTTGCCAAATCTTAGCCTGCGCAACCGCAGCATCCTCGACGACGTTATAACGCTCAGCAGCAGCAGCACCTTGGACGCCTGCGATAAAGCAAAACAGCAGACCTAATATTTTCTTTGTAATCATCAGATCACCTTCATCCAGTTCATTTCTGATACCACGAATCCGATTGGATTCCTTCTAATATCAGGTTCATCCCCCGAAGGCTGCAAATCATATTGCACCGTCGCCTTCCAGCGTTCAACACCGATCGACTCTCCAGCCAGGTTAAAAGAGAGTTCCTCCCACTCGATTTGCCAGCTTTTCTCCGTCAATTTCAACGCAGTTTTGACTTGCACCTGCACCGTTTTGGTTGCTCCAACATCGTTAGGTGGTGCCTTTTTCAACTCCGCTCGCACGTATGCATACGCGGCACCATTGAGTCGTGAAAATCCTTTATCGATACGATCATCGTTAGCTGTTCGATCCGTCGTGACTGTCCGCAGATTTTCAATCAGATCAAACATTTCCCGATAGACCATTCTCTTGGCGTCCGTCGTCGCTTCATTACCAACCAGCGCCCGCACCGCGACCGTCCGCCCTAACTGATTGACCTCAACAACATATGGAACAAATTTCGACATTGACCCGATATAGATCATCCCAGCAACGGCAAGCAACGCAATTATCCAGCCCAAAAATGCCTGACGACGCCAATTTCTCGCGTGAGCACTCAACCGTAAGAACGTATCGTTATATTGAAACCCTGCCTTTATCCAAGGCGCATCAGCGCCATCGGCTTCGACTTCGGCTTTGGCAACATCTTGAACCAAATCCGCCGGTTTCCGCTTATTCCAAAAAGCCATTAACAACCCCCTCAGTAAATTTAAGTGCATTATTTCATAATGAAATAACTTTTGCAGCAAAAGAATGTACTAAATTTCCTAAGCTCTTAGAATTCGTGCAAAAATTTTCACAACCTGAAAAATTCGTGACTCTTGCAACTGCTCGCTGGCCGTGACTAGAGAATCGCAAGCAAAGCACCACCAGGGAGCGCAAGTTGCGAATGGAATCACCATTGAAATGGTGAAGGCTACTGGGAAGTAGACGTCTGCATCCTCATAATTCTTGCAAATGTCAATGAATCCCAGTGGGCCTTGCTACCAGTAATTTCTAGAGTTTGCGATCGCTAATCTGTCTGGTTCATATTAATCGACACACCTGTTGTCGCCTTTTCCTTTTCAAGATGCCGATTCAAGTCGCCCATTCTTTCGCCCAACGAAGCTTTTTTCGGGGAACTTGCTTGCTCGGCTTGCTTGAGCAGCACGTCAGTTAGCTTGTCGAGTTTTTGCTCCAGGGGTGCTCCGATCCCTGCACTTGCCCCAGAACCAGCATTAGAACCAGATTCTTCTCGTACTGGCGCATCACCCGCAGCCGCAGTATTTGACTCAGCTCCACTATAAGCCGATGGCGCAGCACCAGGAGAACTCGCCGCCCCGGCACTTACTGGTGGTATTGGTACGGCACCAACACTCCCAGTAGATGGCCCACTCCCTGAACTTCGCCCAGAACTAGCATTAGAACCGGATTCTGGTCGTACTGGAGCACCACCCGCAGCCCCTCTACTACTAACGCCAGGCCGCATCGGTGCACTACCAGACGCCCGTGGTGGCGCCCCATCAGTCGAGGCAAGACCAACACTACCGCCAACTGACGATTCGTCCCTCGCTGAATCTGCCGCCCCACCCGCAGCCGCAGTATTTGCCTCAGCTCCACTATAAGCCGATGGCGCAGCACCAGGAGAACTCGCGCCGGCACTTGCTGGTGGTTTTGGTACGCCACCAACACTCCCAGTAGATGCCCCAATCCCTGAACTTGATCCAGAATTAGCATTAGTACCGGACTCTGCTCGTACTGGTACACCACCCGCAGCACCCCTATCACTAACGCCAGGCCGCATCGGTGCACTACCAGACGCCCGTGGTGGCGCCCCATCAGTCGAGGCAAGACCAACAGTACCGCCAATCGACGATTCGTCGCTCGCTGAATCTGCCGCATCACCCGCAGCCGCAGTATTTGACTCAGCTCCACTATAAGCCGATGGCGCAGCACCAGGAGAACTCGCCCCGGTGCTTGCTGGCCGTATTGGTACGCTGCCAGGACTCCCCTTAGACGCTGCCACATCACCAGCGCCGCCTGCAGACGACGACCCGACAGCACCGCCGCTCGCGGTAGACATCGAAGCAGCACGCGACGGCGCTGGTGACGGTGTTTGACCAGTCCCACGCGCCGACGCATTTGAAACATCACCGCCCGATCTTTGCATAAAATTGCTCATCGACTGTATCGCATTTGCACCGGAATTTACTCCCGCTGATGCGGCGGCTGCACCCGTCGCGCCCATTGCAGCTCCTGCCGCTGCCGCCGACGCAACATCGCCAGTCCCCATATTTGTACTGCCGCTTGCAAGACTTGATGCAATGGAATCCGATTTATATACCAAAAATGCCAGTACTGGAAACGCGCTTACCATAGCAAAAATGGCTTTTACTTTATCGGCCCAATCGAACGGATTTTTCCAACTAAGTTTATCTAAATTGGCCCCAGCAACATCAACCACTTCACTAAATGCAGTGCAAATAATGCCTAATACAATTATTCTGTAGATGAGTGAAATTAATGATTTAAATGGTGCAATACCTTGATCTTTTAAAGCTTTGAGGCCGAGAAATGAGAAACTAAGAGGGGCAAGCATGACAATCAATCCCAGCTCAAGATGAAGCATGAGAATTTTTATTGCTATATACATGCCAATAAAAAAGACGATATATAGCGCATATACCAACACCATCGCGATAGAGCTATTCCCAATTCCTGCAATTGATGTGCCGGTGGCTGCAACTCCAATTAGAATTGCAGTGCATAGTGCGAGCGTTGACGTAATTACAGAACCTGGCCCAGGAATATTCGGCGCATATTTAGTTAGCATGCCATTACCGACATCATCAATAAAAGCAGGACCGTTGTATAATAAATACGCACAAACCCCAAACCACGCCACGCTGGCAGTGATTTTTATAATAACAGTTCCAATTTCGTTTTCATTTATAAGTAACGAGAAATTGGTGATGAAGAATTGTAGCCCCATGAATGTGCCAAGCCACGCAATCGCATGCGGCATAATTGTATTACTTGCCGCTGCAGCCATCGCCTGATTTACAGTATTTACAATCGAGACATCAGGGGTGGTTGCTAAGGCCGATGTGGTTATTAACGACATCGCAAGAAACGCGAAAAAATATAATGGCGTTTTCATTTTTTTGTGAATTTTCCGTGCATTACGCCACCGTCAATTGATCCATCATTCTCCAGAGTGAATGCGATATCAACGCCTTCAATTTTAATTTTATTGCCTTCAATTTTGTATGGGAATACTCCAATTTTCACACCAGAGACCATTTCCGTTACTTGCCCGTTGGAAAATGTAAAGCTTTCCATAGTCTTATCGCTCTCATACACACCATCAAAGCTTGATTTTGATTCGCAGGCAGACAACAGTAAAGCAATGATCAGCAGGAATAACTTATTCACGATTGAACCCCTTAAATTGTAAGATTATTTAGAATAAAAATTAAATTTTTTGTATGTTTGCGTACTGGTATCCAGCTTTGGTATGCTTGCCTTTGTTGCTTCAAATCCTTTTTGTATCGATTCGTTATTATCAACCGCCGCCTGGCCCTTGCTAGTTTGCTCCGCCATATATGTATTACTCGCAATATTCTGTGTCGCCATTAAATCTCCGAGCGCCATTATTGACTCTACCTGCTTCGCATTAATCTTAGAAAGAGTTTGAATCGCTGCCAAATTTCCATCCCGCGATTGTGACTCGTCGTACAAAGCCCGTAACGCATCGACATTACTCGAATACGCATCGCGATGCATCCCTGCCGCCTGCATCGCCCCCTGCAACGTACCCTTGCTTGCATCCGTCCAGTTCAAAAATTTAGTCGAAAAACTGGCCGCAGACGAACTATTGAAAGTCGATGCAAATTTCTTATCAATTTGCGCCAACGACCCGCCTATCGCCTGCCCAGCAGACATGATTTGCCCGATCCCCTTAACCATATTGGTAACATCGGAACCCATAATCGATAAGGGGTTTTTTTGCAAATTTTGCAACTGCGTCGCATATTGCTGTGCCTGCGTTAGGTATTGTTGAATTTGCTTCTCATATTGCATCACAAGTTGAATATTGTTCGCAATCTGCGTAAACTCTGTGGCACCAGCAACCGCGCCACCAGATCTTGCCTCCTGAGCGCCGAAAACCGCAATCATTAAAATAATCAGTTTTTTCATGCCCATCCCTTCAAATTATCTAAAAAATTCGCGAACTCGCGCCCCAAAACTTATTTCGAATACGCACCAATTGACTTTCCGCCTAGTCCATGAAGAAACTCACATCCATCTTCTGGTCCGCCGTCCCGCAGCCCAAGCTGTTTTTCCAACTTCACCGCTTGCTCAATTTCCACATTAGAAAACGCTACCTCAACGAACGCGCTCGCGAACTCATCACGTTCGTTCGGCAGTTTTGAGTTTTTGTCATCATACACAGCGTGTACCTCCCATTCAGTTAAGTACATTATTTCATGGAAGCTAAACAATCGCAACCAGAACCAATAGAATCTTTTGCAACAAAAGTTTTCAGCCGCTGCCACCAGGTGTGCAGTCGACAAATGGCACCGTCAACACCGCCCCATACTTATTCCTGTCCGTCATATCTTTCAGTACAAGGGTCCAAATATAGCGGTCATCACTGTCGTAATCCGTAGTCCACTTGCCCGCAGCGATCAGATCCGCCCGGATACTATTAAGGACCGTCCTCCGTTCGCGCACCTTCGCTTTCGCGTCAGCCGAGTACACCCCATGTCCGATGTACACAACAAAACCAACATAGCCGGCAGTCGTGTACCCGCTCACTGGCAATCCATACGTCTTTGACAATGTGCGCGGCAACGCAGAATCATAGCGGGCGGCAAAAGGAAACAGCCCACCTTGATAGTTAGCCCAACCGTGCTCCGTCATCACGGCGCCGCTCGCCTGATCTGGCGACAACACTCCCATCCAAAATAACCCCGCTATCCCGACATCACGAGCATCCGGCGCATACGAAACATTGAGAACGGGAGCGTTATCACCGCCGCACGAAATCCAAGCACTACTACCTGCGCTACCACTACCTGCCTGCGCGATCGCCGCCACACCCCACAAAACCAGACCTAAAAAAAATGCCATCATTACCACTCTCCATCAAATAAAATAAAAACATCGCAACCGTTAAGGTGCGCCACCAAACGTAAAGAAGACAAATCAAAAATTTCGAGCACTCACCACAGCTACACCAAATAACCGCCCTGTCGCCGCAACACTTTGCGCCTGCACGGCAGGAATAGAAGTCGCGCGCGCCCACCAAACATTGCTCACCGCTATCAGAACGTTCGGCACAACACTATCCCGCCCAAGCATCGACCAAAACAAGGAGTATGATAATAATTGCTCATAGCAAACTAGCACCCCCACACTCATCCCAGCCACCTCGATCGCGCCCCCGCGTCCAAATACATCAGCAACCGCGCCATTGTCGGCCCACGGTTTCCACATCGAAATCGGCACCGGAACTCCCTGTATCGCGACCTGCACCTCACCCGGCTGCGCACCAAGCACCATGACCGAATTCTTATACCGACCATCGTCCTGAATCAACTCCCCCCCCGCCAGCACCCGCGATCCACGCGCGGTCAGCTCAGCTCCTATTTCCTGTAACGCTAGTTCAGTCAGTCCATTAATCGGTCCCAAAACCGTTTCTGGCAGCACTCTCACGCTTCCAGCTGGCACACCCTTAGCAAACGCCTGAACCCATGCCACCCGCCTCATCCCGGCCAACACCTGGCCAGCCTCATCACTACCCGCGCTCGAAAGCCGAGAAAAATTAGTATCCACTCCCTCCCATCCAGCCGGCGCTACCGGCCCAGATCCCGCCAGCACGTTCGCTAGCACAGCAACGATACTAAAGCCAGCCACCATCCGCCAGCGACGCCCTACCAATGCTGCCATCATCGCAAGCATGAACGCCAATCCCAGCCACTCCAATCCTGGAAAAACAACGCCGGCCGCCAAGACTGGCCCACACCACCCGATCAAGCCCAGTGGCGGTACCACGCCGACACACAATGCCACAACAAACCGCCAGCCACGCGCCCGCACATCCGCTGTCCACAACATTACAAATGGCAGAGACAATAACGCGCATGCTCCAAGCCAGCACGCCAACCCAAACCACACTGGAGCATCCTCACCAAAAAAAACAACCGAGCCACCAGGCAATCCCCGTGCCCCGGCGAGAAAATAGCCAGCAATCAGCATCGATGCCGACACACGACCGCTAGCCAGTCCCCAAGCAACTGGCAACAACAAGATCCATGCCAGCCGCCAAGTTTCAGGTCCACGCCCCCAGGCTAGCCAGCCAATGACCACACCAGCAACCAGGAACGTCAATGGCATCAGAACCCCAGAAACCGAATTCGTATGTTTTTCGAACATCAGTCGCCCAGTATCCAACATAGTCCGAAGATTTATCACCTTACCAACGAGAGCTTGCATCATCACCACTCAGCCTTACAATCTAAAGAATTCCGACCAAGGGCCAGCTTTTTACTTTTGCTGCCCTCGTCCTGAACAAGCAACTAGGCTACTTCTGCGGCCACACGCGCCGCCTCCCCTAATACCATCGGATCGACACCCCGATGCTTCAACCAATGCCAAGCAAAATTTTTCCCGTGAACATGATGGAGCCTTTTCGCCATTGCCCGATCTTCCGTGCCGGACGCAGCCACAAACGCCAAGGCAACTGGCCCCAACTCCAATCTAAACATCCGCTTACCGGCTGGGCTTGAAAAGAAGTAATCACGTTTAGCGGTCGAATACGCGAGCAATTCCATTTCCCGCTCCGTCAACCCGATAAGCCTGTACAGATCCTTACTTGCTTTTAACGCCTCCACATTGGGCAGCAGTATTCTGGATTGGCAAGCCGAAAAGATCGTCGAGGCGATCGGGGAGTCCGCTATGTCTTCCAATTCCTGAGTCGCAAAAATTACCGAGGCATTTGCCTTTCGCAAAACTTTTAGCCACTCCAGCAATTTTTCTTGAAACATCGGATGCTTCAACATTAACCACGCCTCATCTAAAATAATCAGTGTCGGCGATCCATCAAGTGCACGTTCAATCATCCGAAACAGATACAACAAGACAGGCACAGCATGCCTGTCATCCAAGCCCATCAGTTTTTCCATTTCGAATACTGTAAATCGATCCGTCGATACCGTATCGCTAGAAAAATTGAGCATGCCACCTGAATAATTTTGCTCATACAACTTTAACACCTGCGCAACTTCCCGAATTTGAACAAGTTCACACAAAGTCGTCAACGTCCGCATCTGCACCGGCCGCGTTTTCAACAGATCGATCGCTTTAGCGATCCCCGCCCGCATATCCAGATCGACCGTAACATCATGCAGCCCAAGAATCATCTCCACATAATCCGCCGCCCAAATACGATCCGATAACCGATCAATTTGCACAAACGGAGCAAAACCAATCGTTGACGCCGCCTCCGTACTATCATCGAGAAAATTGTAATGCGTACCATTCACCCCATGACATAAGGCAAGCATTGACTCGCCTTTTTCAAAAAGGAACAATTTAGCATCTGGATATCGGAAATGCGATGCTGCGATCAATCCCAACAATGTCGATTTACCCGCGCCTGTAGGGCCGCCAATAAATGCGTGCCCAACGTCCCCATTATGCAAAACTACCCGAAATGGAGTTCCACCACTCGCTGAGCCATGAAATAATGGAGGCACAATTCCTTTTGGGTAAAGCTTTTTATAAAATGGACACGGGTTTTCAACCGGCCCCTGCCAGGTCGAAGTAAGAGGCAAGCAATCTGCCAAGTTCATTGAATGAATCTCTGGTCGCCGCAGATTCTCATACCCATGCCCCGGCAAAGATCCTAAAAATGCTTCAGTGCAGTTTACAGCTTCGTCCCGACACATAAAACCTGTCGCTCGAATTGTTTTTAGAAGATATTGCACGCATTCTTCCAAGTACACAGCGTTTTTATCCATCAACACAACAACAGATGTCCACATTCCATAAGACACGCTTCCAGATTCGATGTCATTCAATACCGCATCTGCCTCATTCGCCATATCTAATGCATCCTTATTAGGCGAACCAGTACGTTTTCCTGTCACATCAGCGATAATTCCATGAACTTTTTGGCGCCATTTACCACGAATTCGTTTCACACTCGCCTTGACCTTTTCCGGGTCGCGAGCAATCCATCTTGTCGTCCACCGAAACTCAAGACCAAGCTCATTTAACACATCCAAAATACCGAATTGTGTCCCTTCATCCGGCGTGCTTTCAATCGCCACCACACGAATAAATCGGTCGTCCAGTCTAGGTTTGATCCCCGGATAAAATTCGTAGCTACCAATCAAGAAGTTAACACCATCTGGCGCGACTTTCGCCGGCAAGCGCACAGGTTGATCGCGGCCAGTCAAACACTCCTGTAAAAAGGCCAATTGATAGTCAAACCAGACCAGTCGATGCGAAGCTCCGTCGCGTTCTTGCTTGGCCGTCAATCGCACCAACTTGGTTTGCATACTTGATTCAAGCGAGCCAACATACTCAAGCATTTGCCGTTCAAAAAACGCGATCGTCTTGTCCTGCAAACGGGCAGGAGTCATTGAACCCTTTTCGCTCGACTCAAACGCAAAATCTTTAATTTTGCTTACCAGCATAGCATCTGGTAAGTAAGTAAACGTTAAGAAGTACTCATTTTCATAGTGCGCCTCGACTGCCTGATATTGTGCCTGGCGCTCGTTCTCGATCGCCTGCGTTGCAACATCCGGGAAAGCGCCGTTCGATTCATACTTCAGTGACTCTTTGCGAAGCGTGGTCGAATGCAACATCCAACCGCCAACGAGCTGTTTAACCATGTTGGCCACACGATTTCGCAAAAGATTCAGCTCTGCGTTGGACGCGCACTCCATATCCGGCCCACGATACCGGAAAGTGGCAATCAATTCCCCGCCTTTGCCAAGCACAATACCAGGCCGAATTATCGATGAATAACGCAACAAATCCGGAAAGCCGGCTCTTTTTGTGCGAAATTCTTCTTGATAAAAATCGACGGCGCCCATAAACAGTTCCCAGTAAATTAAAAATTTTCAAAAATAAAAAAAGCCACGCACTTAACTCAGATAGAGCGAAATGCGTGGCCTCCTAATTAAAATCAACCACTTGAGGATGTCCAATCCCTAAATCCGGCTTTGCTCCGTAGTACTTTCGATATTTGAGTTGCCGAGACCAGATATCAACCATCCAAGGATCGGACTTATTTGCCTCTCGTGCCGCCCACAAAGCGATCATAAATATCACTGTTGGTACGACAAATGGAATCCCGTAAAAGAATCCATATCCTTTGAAGTTAGCAATTCCCACTACAGCAAGTCCCAACCCAGCAGAACCAATTATCCGCCGGTCGCCGCCAAACAAGGTAATTGTTCGCAGCAACACTTTCCTAACTGGAGTGCGGGCGGAAGTCATTAGCAGGTCGTCGAAAAAGCGGTGAATGCCAACGACAAGATACTCGACATACCGAGAATGACACCGACCACGGTAATGATTTTCGCAACGTTTTTCAGCAAGTCGGAAATCTCAGCGCCCCACATTACCGTTGCGCCGGCACCAGCCGTTGCAAGCAGCGTGATACCGAAAAGCCATTTTCCGGTCAAAAACGCGACAAGCTTGCACACGCCGTCGCCCAATTGATCGGCAGCCGACGCACCTGTACTTGTCAGCAGCAATACAATGCCAAGCATCACTGCCGTTTGAACACGCGTGCGGGCCACAAACTTTCCTGTTTCTTGATTCTTCATTCAAACTCCTTAGTGATTAAAAAAGATGTAATTTACAACTTATTTTACAACTACCGCACGCCGAAGCGGACGGTTCCAGAAAACAGCCGAGACGACAATCACAATCACCGCCATCGCTATAATCGAATACACCAAACCGTAAGGCGTCGCACTGCAACTGTATGCACTTTTACTCAACCCAAGGATCGCCTTAATCCACGCCAAAGAACTTTCCATCAACCCTCCTGCTTTACAAATAAATCTAACTTATCCGCACGTAACGCGGGGCTTTAAATCTACATATCTATTTAACTTCCTCAACTACAAATTTTTGCGTTACGGGATCATATTCATTAACTTGAATAATCTCCTCAATTCTCCGCCCTTCTTTTCCTTTTTTTAGGAACACGGCGATATTAACGGCCTCCCCAATCAGCACACGCTGCGGCGCACTCGACACCTCCTGAATCAATTGATCCATCCGCGTCAACCCGCCATATGCCGAATTCGCATGCACAGTCGCAAAACCACCGGGATGTCCGGTATTCCATAATTTCAGCAATGCCAAGGCTGGCCCACCTGCCCGAACCTCCCCCACACTAATACTGTCCGGTCGCAATCGATTCACCGCCTGCGAAAGCCTTGCCATATCCGCATGTTCAGTTGATCGCATGAGGAACTTATTTTGCAAAGTGCATTGCAACTCCCGCGTGTCCTCAATAATAAGCATCCGCACTTCCGGAGAGATTAGAGACAACTCATGCAAAAGCGCATTGCAAAAAGTAGTCTTCCCAGAACCAGTTCCGCCGATCACGAGAATATTTAATCGACCGCGAATCGCTCTCCGTATGGTTTCCGCTTGGCCAAATGTCAAAACGCTAGATCGCACATAATCGTTCAGCGTAAATATTTTCCCGGCTGGCTTACGAATCGCAAACGAGGGGCGCTCAACTACCGGCGGGGCAACCCCCATAAAGCGCTCTCCGCCCAAAGCTAACTCCCCCTCCACCAGGGGATGCTCATCGCATACGCCAGTTTTACTTTCCAGCCCAGATGACACCAAATTCAAAATAACCATCGCGTCGTCGGCTGCAATCTCGCCAACACAAGCCATCTTTCCCAAAGACTCGATCCACAGACGGCCATCGGGATTCAACATAATTTCCACAACATCCGGGTCAGCAAGCGCCAACAGAATTTGTTCCCCTAGCGCATGCCGTAACAACTCAATTTTTTGATTATGAATTTCCTGTGTTCTTGAAATTGCCATCAAAATTAGTACCTCTAAAAATGAAAAATTTTCCACTATACCCTGGAGCGCCAGAGCACTTAGCACTCAAAACTATTGAAAACTTTTGCAACAAAAGTTCTCTCGGAACATCAATACACATTTATTGTTGCGCTTGCATTTTTCGTACTGTACCATTACATCATTAAATTATCAACTTTAAACGGACTAAACCTAAGATGAACGTCACGCCGATCAACCCGCCATCCAGCAAACAAAGACTGTGCCTGCTCGCCATCGGCCTGTTCGCCATCTCCAATTCCGTCCGTGCTGACTACACTGTAATCCCCGACGATCTACTCCCGACCGCAGTCATAGATGCTCGCTACGCCCAACCGACACAGCGCTTTGCGGTTCAGTTTACAAAGGGCCGCAGTGCGCTTACCGAAATGGGCCGCAACACGCTCTCAACACTGATGCCCATCATGAATGGATCAGCAATCAAGATTGTTGGCCGGCCAGACGCCAACCCCGCTGCCAAAGGCTCAGCTATCGCCATCCCCGGCAACCGCGCGCGAAACATTCGCGACTACCTGACGCGCCAAGGGATTCCACTCAACAGCATAACAATCGAGATCGACAATAGCCCGAATCCACAACAAAACGGCAGCAGCTACCCGTGCGACGTATACGTTACTCGCATCGACCGCAGCAGCCAGTCGCCAATCGGATTTTCTGCAAGCGTCATTGCCAACGCACCCCAACAGCAACCATTAGCAACAACACAAACCTACGCGCCCTCGGCGCAGCAGCAGTACGCACCAACGCCAACGCCAACGCAAGCCTACTCCACACCGCAACAACCGCCTCAACAAGCGCCTCAACAAGTCGCTCCGGCACAACCGTACATGCCCCCCCAGCAGCAGTACGCACCAATGCAAGCCTACTCGCCGCAGCAACAGCAACCACAACTGCAAAAAATCAACGCCACCTATCCAGCCGCCGTTGCCATAGACGCGAACCAGGACCAGCTGATTCAATACATCAACGCGGCAGTTCAATCCGGCCGGATGACTCCAACCGTCGCCATCAAAATGATCCGCGCCGCAATGTTGGAAAACGACAAGCCAGCCGGCCAGCAACCCGCGCGCGCACCAACACCCGCTCCAATCGCACAACCGATTGCACAACCGATTGCACCGATTGAACCGCCAGCACTTTTTGTCGCCTCGCCAGCCTTGGCACGTAAGAAAACGTGGACGCTCGACAAGAAACTGACGCTGCGTGAAAACTTCGACGCGTGGTCAAAACTCGCAGGCTGGAACCCAACCGTGTGGGAGGCTGCAAATTACTTCGAAGTCCCCGCCACCTCTGTCCTCGAAGGCGAATTTCCCGAGATTCTGCGCCAACTCGCCGGCAGCACCCGCCTGATCAACGTTTGCGCCAAGATGCACGAAAAGTACATCCGCGTAACCGAACCAAACGTCCGTTGCGATCAATAAAGACAACTCACGAATCCGAGCAAAAAAATGAAAAATACCACTACTCAAAAGCCTTTCCATCCGGCGCCCCGTGCAGGGTTATTCGCCTTGCCTTTCTTCTTGGCACTTACCGCCTGCTCCACCCCTTTGACGCAACAAACCGGACAAGACGACGCCAGCACGCGTGATTACCTGAAAACAATCATCGCGGATCAAAAAGCAAACGTCCCAGCCGTCGCCAGCCTGAGCAATTTCACCGAGCAAACCGGCCCATCGATCTCGATTAAACCGCTGAGCCGCGACATCCAAGCTGCAAAAGAAAAAGAATGGCTGACCAACATCCGGGGCATCACGTTAGATCCAGCGAAAAACGCCGCCATCCCCGCATCCGCGATCATCCGCATGTTCCGCGACAAGGGCATCAACATCGTTACAAGCCTGCCGCTCGATCTTTACAGCTATAACGGTTACGGTGTTACCAACGTTAACGCCGAAACTGCACTCATGGTTTTCCTGGGGGCAATGGGCCTCGACTACGAAATCGACAATGCTCGCCAGCTCATCACCATCGAGCCGATGAAACCGCAAACGTGGATCTTTAACATCGGCAACCGCAAGACTAATTTCTCGACCGACGGCACGTCGGGCACAGGGGCGGCACCTGGCCAGCAATCCCCCGGAAGCGGCCAGCAAACCGGCGGTCAAAATGGCTCGATGAGCATACTCGGCAGCGGCGCCAACATGGCCGGCAACACGCAGCCAGGAGCCACTACACAATCGTCGCCATCAAACAGTGCAACGGGCAACGGCAACGGCATTACTTCCAGCGACGACGTGTGGAGCAAATTGTCGGCAGAACTGAATCAACGTCTTACTATTTTGGTTCCAAAAAACGATCCCGCAAAAACCGGCGGTAACAATACTGCTATCGTCCCTGGCCTCACACAAAACCCCGGCAACGGCATGCCAGGCATGGGTATGGGTACGCCAATGCCAGGCATGGATACGTCCGGCACTTCGCTCTACAACACGCAAACGGTCGGCCGCTTCGCCATCAATGCCGAAACCGGCGCCATTACCGTCCAAGCGCCGAAATACATCCTGAAAACGTTGAACGAGTACCTGACCAAAGTGCAGGAAATGTACAACACCACGATCACCTTCGAAGGCGAACTGGTTACGGTTACAACTAACAAAAACGTCTCCGAAGGCATCGACTGGTCGGCATTTAACACGTTCTCCAACGGACGTTACACATCGATCGCACAAAACAATGCCCTCGGTGGCGTAGTCATGTCCGGGGCGACCGGTACTGGCAGCATCGTTGACGCCGTCACTATCGGCAACACTTCCCTGCCTGGTGCGGGTACAGTATTTGGCATCGCCTCGGCCACCAAAAAATTTGCGGCCCTCAACGCCTTTTTGACCTCGATTGGTCAACTGAAAATCAAAGACACACCATTGGTAACGACCACGAGCGGCGCTCCGGTCCGCTTTAAGAACACCGTCACGCGCCATTACCCGCAATACCAGGCAACAGCAGCATCGACAGGCATTGGCAACGCCGTCGTCGCGCAATCGACTATTTCCGTGCCGTATGACACAGGCATGACCCTGCGGCTGAACCCGCGCTACGACGTTCATACCGGCTTGGTTCGCACGCAATTTTCACTTGATCGCACCATGTTGAATGGCTGGGAGCAGCAACAAAATCCGGTCACAATCGGCGGCGTTGGGCAAATCATTACCTCGCGCCTCCCTATTCTCGCAAGTACGCTAAACGATGGCGAATTGCTCCTGCGCAATGGCGATCTGGTCGTCGTTGGCGGCTTGACAGAGGATTCTGAAGACAACAGTGACGAAGGCGTATCAGGCTTGATCGACACGCCATTTAAAGCACTGACCGGCAAAGGCATGCGCAACAAATCCACGACAACATACTATTTCGCCTTGCGCGTCACAGTCACCAACAAATCAAATTAAATCATGCGCCGAACACAACTATCTCAAAAAGATACGAACAAAACCATGGCCCGATCAACCGCCATCCTCCCCGTGCGCGCGCAATACACCCGCACGGCTACGGCCGGCAATCCAAGAAATCCAGCCAAAGGCAGGGCATTGCCTTTGTCTTTCACCGCCCATGGTTTTTCCCTAATCGAAATGCTCTGGGTCGTGAGCATCATCGGTATCATCTTGTCCGTCACCGACATGAACGGTATCGCATCCTTAAACACCCGTTACTACGCGACAAAACAAACGGCTAATAATAAAAATATCGCTAACGCGCTGTTACAGCACGCAAAAACAAACACCGCCCTCGGTGTATTGCCGGCACCCTACACCGGCAGCGGCTATAACAGTACCGTTTTCAACTCTGTTGACGCCACACCTATCGGCATCCTGCTGGCGCAAACCTTGCGCGCAACGAATATTGCTCCGGCCAACATCAATACCGATGGTACGAACGCAAAAAACGTCCGTGTCTACCAAGCCATCGACCTTACCCAAGTCACGCCGCTCGACTTTCAAAGCGGCCCACTTGTAATACTGTCTTATCAATACGGTGAAGTCCATCAAACAACCTGCATGTTATCGGATGCAAGCTGCAATAAATCGTCGCCTAATATCCCTGGTGCCAGCGTGGCAATGACCGCTGCCAATTACAATACTTGGACAACGACGGCCCCTGATCTGCCCCCAGAAATTTTCTCGACGCTGCCCATGCAAAAGCAAATGCTGGCACTCACCAGCGGACGCCTGACTGACTTGCGCGACAAATTCGCTGGGCACTTCCGCACAAAACAACAGTCAGCCTCAGCCGACGATACAACGAACTGGTTTCCGTACCCCTACGCAGCTGGTTTTCCTGACACACCAGTGCCTAACCTTTCAGGTGCCAATGCTGCTGGAACTGCACTCGGCTGCCACGACGGCTGGTATGACCTTGCAAGCTCCGTCGCTGGTCGCGTAAGTATTTTGGATCAACTTGGCCTGTCGCCGGCCCAATACGGCGTGACCGCATGGGGCGGCCAAATCCTCTATTGCCGCGACTACGACCCAGCATTACGCGGCCCCAATTCATTACCACATTATGCAGCCCTCCGGTTTCATAAATCAGTTTCAACAGCAGCAGCACCCGATTCAACACTGTCGAATAACGTTTTTATTACTTTTTAACCCCTGTCTTTTTATACAAAGGAAATTCCCCATGAAGCCACTGAAACAAAAGAAACAAGCAGGTTTTACCCTGATTGAAATAATGGTTGTCGTTTTCGTCATCGGCGTCATCATGTACCTTAGCGCACCGGCATTAAAAGGCGTAACAACCGGCCCAACATCGAAGCAGATTTACGATTTCGCTTCCAAGGCGGCCACAAACTGGCGCCACCTTAATACCACATGCGGCACAACCACCGATATCGCGACATCAAACGTTGTGGCAACACCTTCCGCTGCCAATGCCCTGGCATTGATTGTTAGCGGAACGAGTTCCACTTACATTAACGTGACCTATTCGGGTTGCGCCAACGAATCCGGGATTCAGCTCTTGCATACAAAGGTAAGCGGTAGCGTCGGCGCCTACAAGATCGCCGGCTATCCCATTACTTGGTCTGGTGGCGGCGCCCTTCCGATTAAGTTCGTCATTTCCGGCGTACCAACAGAAGTGGCCCTGCCGCTGTACAAGCAATATTCGTCAGTCGCAAACGCATCAGTGGCAACAACTTTCCCGACTGGTGCCGACACCACGGACCCAATATTTCAGTTTACCAATGTCGGCACTAACGGCACGACCGACGTGACCCTGGTAATGAACTAAGTCACCAATCCGCACGAGGCAAACACCTCGTGCGTTTTAAAAAGACGAATCAATAAAAATGCCTTACTTTATTCTTTACCTCTTCTTTTTATTGCAATCCCTGCTGCTGCTGACTGCCGCCCGGCAAACCGAACTAATCGACGCGCTTAACATCCAAACGCGCGAAATGACCACCAAACAACTCGCCACCGCAATCGATAGCGTCTACGTTGAATCGGGCTACTACCCGACATCTTTTGCCGCCCTCGCTGCGCTTCCTGGCTACGAATACCTCAAAAATACCTCCCGCCCATTTCAATCTATGGCCGTCGCAACGAATATCCTTGATCCCGATTTTAAGTTTAGTCGCGTGGCCGTGTTCAGCCAAGATCCTTACGACTACCCACTGCCCGATGCTATCTACCTCGCCGCTACCAACAACGCATGCGGCGCAGGCGACTTCGCGACCAGCACAACCTGGTGCGGCTCACAACGGTCAAATTGGTGGAAACACGAAACTCGCGAAATCATTTCGGCAAACATCGCCCGCGAACGCAATCGCCAACGCCGCCTTCTCGATAAATTCACGTCCTGGTATAGCACTAGCACTGGCAACAACATCTACCCGGACCCTGGCGCAGCCGCTGCCGCTCTCAGCGCCCTTGTCGCCGGCTTCGCCCAGACGGCAACAACTTGTACCGGCATATATACATGGCAGGGTATCCCGATCGATTGCACCGACCTATATAGCATCTGGGGCACGCCGACCGTATATAACTACCTGTCCAGAACGCATGTCGCCCTACTGACAAAAACACCCTATATCAAAGCTGACGGAACACCGCTCTATATCAGCACCGAAATATCTCTCTAAGGATCAAGCATGAACGCCCCCATTCGAAATATCGTAGCAAGCCTTGGCACCGAAATCGACGCTCAACTCAAAGAATGGGGTGTGACCGTTGACGAATTGAACCCCGAATTACTCGCCTACGCGACCCATATCGCCAATATCCCCGATACAATTCCGGGCAAGCGCATCGGCGATATCGTGGTCGAATTCAACTTCTCCACGCCAGATGAGATCGAAAAATACGCGGCCACCAAGCCCGCTAATATCTTCCTGCTGGAGCACTTGTCCAGCAACATCGACAATCTGCGTCCACACACTCAGATGCTGCTTGCCGCGAACGACCGGCTCGCTTACTACGATCTACTGACATACGCGCCAATCCACCCCGAATTCCATACCAACAAGGCACTACGAGCATTTTGCCAAGACAACAATTGCCTTCCACTGACGAGCAATGCCAATAACGTCCTGCGACTCGTTTTCGCCGACTACTCCACGCAAAAAGAGTATGCGCAATTGTCCCGTATCCTGCGCGCTAAAGATCCTGTAGGACAATTGCGCGAAACATTCGGTTATGTTGATTTGATTTTGTCCGTCGGCCAGCGCGAACAAATCGCCATCCATTTGCACAGCGAGTCCAACGAAGCGGTCGAGGCATTCGAAGATGACGACAAGATTAATTTTTGGCAAGAAAGCGCAGCCAACACCGATAACCAGAAAATCCTTGCCCGCATCTTGGGAATCGCCGCCGAAAAGAAAGCCAGCAATATCAAATTCACCCCAGATCATGATGGTCTGGTGCATGTGCTCTACCGCCGACATGGGAACTTGAGGCCGATCCCCAATATTCACCCTTTATCCGCTAAACAGGCCGACGAGATTAACCGTTTTCTACACACCAAGTCCGTCGCCAAGCACACCGATACAGCTAAACGGGTTGAAGGTCGCTTGCTCAGCCCAGCCGATGGTCAATTTATCTACCGCACAGGTACATCAGAAACATTTTTACGCTGTAGCTATATTCCAGTCGCCAACAACGGCATGTCTTTCGCGATGGAATCCATTTCTATTCGCCTTTTGCCGCGCGATGCTGTGAGCATCAAGCTCGACGACATAAATATCGCTGAACCAATCATTACCGCAGTCAACAGTCATTTGATGCAATCTCACGGGCTGATTCTACTCGTCGGCCCGACCAGTTCCGGCAAATCCACCACCATTGCCGGTATTACCACGCTGTACCGTGAAATATATGGCGACACAAAAAATCTGGTATCCCTGGAGCAGCCAGTTGAACGCCAATTAAAAGGAATCACGCAGTTCAGCGTACATCAAAGCAACTTTGAGGCTGGGATGGCCGCTCTTTTGCGTCACGATCCCAATTTTATCTTTGTTGGTGAATTACGCGATCGTCCAAGTGCATCAACCTGCATCCGTGCCGCCAACACTGGCTCGATCGTGGTATCAACACTCCACGCCGACGATTGTCCAACCGCGTATAACGCCTTGCTTTCCTATATCAGCAACAACACCGGCACCCGCGCCGATTCCGTTATCGTGACCGAGTACGATGCGATCAGCGCCTTGTCGCTCATCATCGCCCAACGTCTCATCCCGACACTATGCAAACATTGTAAATTGGAAATCACGAAAACTGGCGCCCGCAACCTGGCAACAAAAGTGAAAGCATACGAAGAATATTGCGCGCGCAATGGGTATGAACGCCAAAACATTAACCATTCCTTCGTTCGCAATGACACTGGATGCCAAAAATGCGACTTTGAAGGTTATTCAGGTGAAACTCCAATTAACGAAATACTATCGATCACCCGTTCCTTGCGTCAGCAACTCGTAGCAATGGCGAACAACAAAACAAACGACCTCGATATCCTCGCAAAACACCGACACCACACGCTTTTTGATGAAGCAATGCGCCTCGTTACCGAAGGCCTCGTTTCCATCGAAAACGCGCTGATTTAAGGAATAAGGAATCGACATGAATTTCACTAGCTCCCAACTTCAGTACGCCATTTCGGCTCTGTCCAACTTGCTTGGCGCTGGAACAACCGCAGCCGACGCCATGCGCGAAATGGCCCAACTGCAACCCAAGCAAGCCCAATTTTGGCAAGAAGCAGCGAAAAAATCAGCCAACGGCCAATCGCTCTCCGAAACGTTGCATCCAATTCTCGACCTGGCGACGTTCTCTGCGATCAACGCGGCCGAAAATTCGGGCACGCTGCCTGAAGTGTTTGCCGCATTGGAGAAAGCAATGGAAGAGAAGGCCGTCATCCGCAAAACCATGCGGACGATTATCTATCCGTTCGCCATGTTGATCGGCGCTATTGGCGTATTCACAATGTTCTTGGGCTTTGTGGTTCCCAATATTTCCCGCTCCATGCCAAGTAGTAACGCCGAAAAATCGAAATTAAACGTTATCGCGGATGTCCTGCACGAATTCCTGGTCACGTATGACATCCACCTCGTGATTGGCATCGCCACGACCGTTGTTTGCATCATCTTTTGGCTGCGCAACCCCGCCAATCGCAATCGAATTGTCGCAACCCTCGATAACGTTCCCTTGCTTGGCTCAGCGTCCCGCGACCTTTTTTACGGGGAGTGGGCCATGCACATGGCGATCAACACCAACGCTGGCATCACCGTCCTTGACGCAATCCACCTGACCCACAAGATGTTGCCCGCCTACTACCACCCTGAATTGCTGGCAGTCGCGAACGACATCACACGCATCGGCTCCGCCGCCGCCGCCAGCAAAAAATCGACAACCGATCCGCGCAACAAAATGCCCTTCTTGATTGTCAACGCCTTTCGCTTCGCCGAATCAACCGGCATCGCAGACAAGCACTTCAATCGCGCCGCTAACGCTTTAATCATTCAGGGCAAGAAACGTGTAGAGATTTTTGTTGCAATTGCCACAAATGTAATTATTCCCGTTGCCGCCAGTCTCGCTGGCGGCGCGATGCTGCCGTACTTCCTGCAAATCGGCGACAGTTTTTCCAAAATCCAATAAGGCAACAATCATGACTAAATTCAAGACAATCTTCAGCAACATTTGGGGGGGGAAATCCACCTCCCTCGCAGGCATGGGGGGGATTGACCGACTCCAAAACGAAGCCCAGGAACCAACGTTCGCCCCCCTCCAGCCAGAACTTGGCCAACAACTGTTCGGCGCAAACAAAATTAAGCGGGCCACAGCAAAAGGCAGCAAAGCCCCCGCATACCAGCTCATCGGCACGCTCACGGAATTGCATCAACTTGCCGCCAATCCGCCATCAACAAAAACCACGATCCTGCTGACGGGTGAATTGGTTTTGCTCTCGGATACAGAGGTCAGCAAACTCGACAACTATAGCCGACAAACGGATCGCATCGCTAAATCCATCAGCAATTTCACGAGTCGCACAACCTCGTTCACCCTTAAAGTCTGGTTACATAAGAACGTAATCGAACTTCAAAGCAAACTCAATCACCACCGCTTTTGCTGTGCGATCGATCAGTATTTACGCTACGGGAAAAAGCAAAAAGAAACCATGCACTTAATTACTGGCTACCACGGCAGTATCGATACCATCATTCAGATTTTCACCTTCAAACAAGGGAATCTGACGGCCATCGAAGAAAAAGTGCTGCCGAGCCACCAGCAGGCACGTTTCAATGCCGATTACACCGAGATGTTGAATACCCTGCGCCGCAGCGGCGCTCCGGTCACTATCGCCGCCCCCCTCGACAATCCTGAAGGTGAGCAATACAACTACATTAACGAGGATATTTACAAGAAGCCGATCCGCTACATTTTGACAGACGAAAGCGCCGCGCCATCGATCTTGGCCACACATGGCATCCCCACATTTGCACTGCTCGCGGCCATGATTGTCAGCGTTGCCGCAATTGCGATTCCGTACGAACGATATAACCAGGCGACCGAACAGTTTAAAAAAGTCGCCGCCTCGATCCCCAAAGACGACCTCGCATTTGGTTGGGATCAAAATAAGACGATGCAAGGCCGCCGTCTCTTTCTGACCGAGCCACGCGCACAAGAACAAACCATCCGGTTCCTTCGCACCGTCACCGCTGCACTCTCCCGCGAAGGCGTCACGATCATAAACATCGAACTGAACGAACAAAAACAAAACCCTGACACCCCCGACATCGCGATCGTCATTCAAGCAAAGCGCAATCCCGGTGAATCCCCGCTCGAACAAGCACGGCCGCTCATCGATAGCATCTCCAATCGAATCGGCATCCAACTACATCTGGCGCATAACGGCCATCAAGACCGCAGTACATCGGCTGGCAAATTCATCCAATACAACATCGAAGGCAACTTCAAAGGAAAACAATGAGCACGCTACACACCCTAGTTCAACAAATGAGCCGCAAAAGCTTATTCTTTTCCTTGATCGCCGCCGCCATTTTCGCCAATGGCGCCTATGCCATCCGCAATGAATTAGTCAGTAAAGCCGACTCGCAACAAGCATCACTGTCCCAAATAAAGCGATGGAAAGCCGAGTACGATATCTTGAAGCCGGTCCAGGCCGAGTGGAACAAAACACTCACATCTACACGTGAGATCACCGACCTCAACCGTATTTACGAAACTCTCAACCTGAAAAAACACGGCCTCAACACGAATCAAGAACGCTTGATTGTGGACAAAATCGAATCCGTGACTCCCAACAGCACGCTGATCCAGGCCACGCGCGTATGTTTGAAAACCTCCACAGATCGCGGGTTTGCCATCACCGCCCCACGGTTCGCCCCCGATTTGCTCAATGGACTTGAAGACTTGGCCAAACGTCGCGACGTTGAAGTCCAGAATATCCAGCTCACAACCGAAAACGGCACACCAAAAGCCGTTATGGACTTCTGCCTGGTCTTCCGCGCATAGAAACGCCGATAGACAGTCAGGCGCCCATCATCAACAAAATCCGCCCATTGGGCGGGTCGTTGACCTTCCAGTCGACAAAAAACTTTTGCAACAAAAGCTCACCCAGCAAAAACATTTATTAATGTAGTTGGAGCAGAAATACCACTATAATTGTGGCCATTCTTCACACTGAATTAGCGTCCATTCCCATGAAAAAAGTACAAGAATCTGGCCTTCTCCAACTCACAGTCGCCTGCCTCTTTTTATACGGATTATTCCGCCTCATCGAGTCCATCATCCCGTCCTTCGAATCGCTTCCCGTCAGCGGTATCGATCGTGTCCGCCAGCAATCAACGGCCACCGCCGGCAACGAACTCAAAAACCTCTACCCCTTGGTCTCCGCCAAAATTAACAAGTCTGCGCCCGCCGAAACCAGCGAAGTCATTTCGATCGATGACGCCTTCATTCCAAAAACTCAAGTTATCACGCCGCAAACCACCGACAGCGCCCCCCCCGACTACTTCGCAATGCTCAAAAGTAGTGGCCTACTCCAACTTCAAGCAACGTCCAACAGCGGCGCCATTATCAGCAATCACTATTACGCCTACGGTTCTCCATTAACCGAATTCGCTTACCCGGCTGCCAATGGGAAAATGAGCACCCCAATCGTTCGGCAATCTTCGAAACCCGGCACCGTTGACATCATAGAGAGTCCAGGGAAAAGCCACTTCGTCCTCGTAATGAACAAAGGCTGACCATGCTTAACGCCATTTACCATGATATCCGCAACAATCACCGGATTGTTTATTTTCTGTCCGTCGTCATCGCCATCGCGTTCATCATTTTCGAACTCACCTCTTTCGTCGCGAACAACACCGCCCTTTTCGACATCCTCGGCGCCAAAGCCTTAAAGACGCGCGTCATCGCGGCCAAAGAAACCACCTATTGGCACGTCCGCGCATGGAAAAACAGCAGCGCTGCGCCTGATATAACACCCGAACGCGCCTACGGCTTCCTAAAATCCGTTAACCGTGATAGCACGCTTAATATCACTATTATACGAAACAACAAATACGAAACCCAACGCATCCAGCTGGCCGACATTATCGTAAACAACGCCAACGGCCTCGCCGCCATTGTTGAAATGCATAAATCTGACAATGCCGAATTCGACCTCTACCCTACAGGTCAAAAATATCCGTACACAGTTGTCTGGCTCGATAACGAACCATTCAATCTGCAAATCATCACTGCCGGCATCGCCAAACCCGACACGACGCCACCAACCAACATCGTTGACCGTCTTTTTGCCGAATATTACTGGAAACAACTTACCAACTGAGGATACCCCATGAAAATCATGTCAAAGCTCGCAGCCATTGCCCTTGTCTCCCAGACACTACTTACAAACGCGACCGCCGCTCCACAATGGTGGCAACAAGTCTATCCAACAAATTCAAACAGCCAGATTACATTAAAAGATGAAAACAATAATAATGTAACTGCAATAACCAATCCAACGGCAGCCAAGGTCAAACTGAGCGCCAATACCAACACACAGCCGCCAAGCATCATCATCCAGGCTACAGCGTCATTGCCAATCAAGGCTGTTGGAGATCCTTGCACGGCAAGTACGACGGGGAGCAACCCAAATCAGACAGCAAACGAAGGTGCCGCTATCACGGCAGACCGCAGCTTGCTACTTTCTTGTCAATCCGGCGTGTGGGAGATCCAACAGAGACAACCTCCTTTTGTGAGGCTCATAGGCACTGTGGCCCAAGTGAATTGGGCGTGTACGCTTGGTGACCCATCGCCTCCTGGGTATAAT
>Ga0163161_10000210_pt1 | contig 53340 bp, 48 predicted proteins | sample S45metaG_FD_129847 | JGI IMG/M metagenome (GOLD analysis project Ga0163161, IMG submission 129847) | Switchgrass rhizosphere microbial communities from Kellogg Biological Station, Michigan, USA - S4-5 metaG | ecosystem: Host-associated > Plants > Roots > Rhizosphere > Soil | place: USA... | reverse complement strand
GACGGCGGTCTGGCGGCACCGCTACGACGAGCTGGGCAATCGCATCCAGACCACGCGCCCGGACGGCCACACCACTACTTGGCTCACCTACGGCTCAGGCCACGTGCACGGCCTGATGCTCGACGACATGGAGGCCCTGCAGATCGAGCGGGATGACCTGCACCGCGAAGTCAAGCGCACGCAGGCCAACGAGGTGGCGCAGGAGCAGCAGTACGACCCGGCGGGACGGTTGAAGGCGCAGGTGCTCAGCCGGGTGGAGAGGCTGGGTCAGAGCCGAGGCGGCCCTTCTCCTTCTGCCCCGAACGCCAGCGCGCTGGGCATCCAGCGCAAGTACAGCTACGACCGCGCCGGCCAGCTCACCGACATCGGCGACAGCCGCAGAGGCAGCCTGAGCTATCGCTACGACCCCGTGGGCCGTCTGCTGCAGGCGCAGAGCCAACTGGGCGCCGAGACCTTTGCGTTCGATCCGGCCAGCAACATCCTGGACCCGATGGCGCCGGCGGCCAGGGAGGCTGGGGCGATCCACAGCATCCCAGCCATCCTGAACAACCTGGTGAAGGACTACGCCGGCACGCACTTCGAGTACGACGTCAGGGGCAACATGGTCCAGCGGCTGCACAACGGCCAGCGCACCCGCTTTACGTGGGATGCGTTCGGGCGATTGACCGAGGCGCGCACGCAGGACACGCAAACCTCATTCCTGTACGACCCGCTGGGTCGGCGGATTGCCAAGCGCAGCGAGCCGATCGTCATCACCAGTTCGATGGATGGCAGCCACTACCACGCGGCCGAGTACCGGCGCCAGATGCATGAGCGGGGATTGGGCACGGTGCTCTTCGGATGGGACGGCGACCAGATGGCCTGGGAGAGCGATCACGCGCGGCAGCGCACGGTGCACTACGTGTTCGAGCCCGGCAGCTTCGTGCCGCTGCTGCAGGCCAAATCCAGTGCAGACATGCGTCGGGCGATGCTGCAGCGGCCGAAGGCGGCGACGCAAAGCTATGTCGATGCGCAAGGCAACTACGACTTGGATCGGGACCCGCTGTACAACGGGATGTACGAGCCGGGAGTGGGGCAGGACGGGGAGCCGCCCGCGCCGCTGACGGACATCCACTACTACCAGTGCGACCACCTTGGGACGCCGATGGAGCTGACCGATGAGGGCGGCAACGTCGCGTGGGAGGCGAGCTACAAGGCGTGGGGAGAAGCAAGGCTCACGATCAGCGAGGCTGCAAGGAAGGCGGGGCTGAAGAATCCGATCCGATTCCAGGGGCAGTATCTGGACGAAGAGACGGGGCTGCACTACAACCGGTTCAGGTATTACGACCCGGTGATGGGGCGGTTTGTATCTAAAGATCCGATTAAATTTACCGGGGGGCTGAATTTCCAGCAATATGCCCCCAACCCTTCAGAATGGATTGATCCTCTTGGGTTAGCTGGAAATCGAGCAAATCGTCGGGCAGGAAAGATCCTGCAAGATCACGACGCCGCCTCGGGCGGTCATGCGTATTCGCGTCACGGGGCGCATACAACGATGGCAGAACAAGAGAGACGCGCTACGACCGGCGTACCACCAGACAAACCATGCAAAACGCCGAGAGGTAGTGGCCCAGATTCAACTAGATTTTTAAATAATATTGACCAATTGGATGCTATTCAAAGAGCAAAAAAGGAAATGAATAGAAGTGGTAAAAATGAAGCGACAGTCGACATGAGGCGGGTAATTGGTGAAGGCTACAGAAGCGGTGGTGGCTGTCCAGAAAACACCAGGCAAGCAACTGTTTTCAAAGGGCCTCGCGGAATAATTACAGCTTTTCCACAACTTCCTATTCCTTGATTTATGCAAATATTCCTTGGGTACGTTTCAAAGATGTACTACTACCTTTTTTCGATGAGCGACGACGATTTAGACGATTTCCATATCAACGACGAGCGCTGCCGTGCCAAGCTGTTTGACGCGATGAAGGCTGACTTTGAGACGTACGGACCCGTGAGCAAACAGCGAGTGCTGGAAGCTATTGGATTTATTCTTTCATCGCATGATCTTGATCGGTACTGGCGTGCCGTGGTGCCGCATGCTTTACCACTTGATGAAGTCGAAGACAAGCTCGGATACCTGCGTACGCTCTACCAGAAGCTTGCCGGGAACGAGCCGCCTCAAAAAGAGTATGGCGCCGATGTGCAATTAATTAATGATTTGCACGATATCGATCTTCGATCTTAACTTCCCAAAAAATCATTTCCAGACCACGCACTCCGATGGCCACACCACAACCTGCCTGACCTACGGCTCGGGACACGTGCAGGATTGCCCGACGCACGGAACGATTCAGCCAAACCGCACCATGCCGGCCAATGAATATCAAGATGCTCTGAAACGAACCAAGAGAAAATGGAGAAAGCCATGACAAATGACCCATATCCTGACTTAGAAATTCAGCAGGAGCTTGCAAGCCAGATATCTGCAGGCGCTGACCTCATTCAGCTTCACGGTCTATTGAGCCAGTGCAAGCGACGAGGATTAACAGCGGAAGAGGTCGTGCATGCACTGGAGCAACTCCGCAGTTCAGTGACCAGTGAATCCGATGAGGATCGTGTCCTTGAGTTGTTGGACGTTGTCCGCGGCTTCTGCTCTCCTCCTCTCAAGCTTTGGTAACCCATCAGTGCTAAGGGCCGCCGATACGGCCCTTGGTACGTTGGAGGCTGCTGAGCGTCAGGCGCGAAAGCGTTGATGGCGGCCAATGGCGGCAGCTATGACCTTGCGCAGGATCCGTTCGGAGTGCAGCACAGAGAACGCTGTAGCCCTTCGCGAAGGAACAGATCGCGTTCTATAACTGCCGGTCCCGCAATCCGCGGGGTTGTTGTCAGGCCACGGCCGGCCCCTGGACTCGCGCCGCGGCCATCGCCGGATCGGCCTCGACGCGCATCTTCGGCAGGTGCTGCGGGTACTCGCGCTGCATGAATTCGATGAGCCCCTCGCGCACGCTGCAGCGCAGATCGAACGCCAGGCCCGAGGTGGCGGCGGTGCAGAGCACGCGAACCTGCATCGTGCGCTCGGTGGTGTCGGTCACGCGCAGGTTGAAGAAGCGGCCGTCCCATTCGGGCGCGGCCTTCACGATGCGCTCCACTTCTTCGCGCAGCGGCGCGAGCGGCATGCCGTAGTCGAGGTAGATGAAGACCGAGCCGAGCAGTTGCGCCGAGTGGCGAGTCCAGTTTTGGAACGGCTTCTCGATGAAATAGGTGAGCGGCAATATCAGCCGCCGTTCGTCCCAGATCTTCAACACCACGAAGGTGCCGGTGATCTCTTCCACGCGGCCCCATTCGCCCTCGACCACCAGCACGTCGTCGATGCGGATCGGCTGCGCCAGCGCGATCTGCAGGCCGGCGATGAGGTTGCTGAAGACCGGCTTGGCCGCGAGACCGGCCACGATGCCGATCACGCCGGCCGAGGCCAGCAAGCTCGCGCCGACCTGGCGCGCGCCCGGAAAGGTCATGAGCATCATCGCGCCGCCGGCCACGATGACCACCGACATGGCGGTGCGCGCGAGCACGCGGGTTTGCGTGAGCACGCGGCGCGCGTGCAGGTTGTCGGCCACGTCGGAGGGGTGCTGCGCGAGCACGCCGTCGGCGAAACCGCTGATGGCGCGCACGATGAGCCAGGTGGCTGCGGCGATGAGCAGGAGGCCGTTCAGGTGCCGCACGCTGGCGATGAAGCGCAGGTCGTCGGGCGCGGCCTGGAAGATGAGCAGCAGCGCCGCCAGCGGCAGCACCAGCCGCGCGGGTGGCTGGCAATTGACGACCATCGCATGCACCGCGGGGGCGGGCCGCGTGATGCGCCGGAGAACGAGGCCGCCGATGCGGTGGACCAAAAGGGCGAGCGGGACGGCGACGACGGCGGCAAGCCAGGTGCCGAACCAGGGGTGGGCAAGAATCTCTCGGGTCATCAGGCGGTGGTGGTCTTGATTGGCGTTGTCTCGTTCAGGGGTTGAAGAATTCGCGCCGCGTCGTCGCGCAGCTGCGTGGCAAGTGCCGTTGCCAGATCGAGTCGGCGCAGCAGCCAGGGGCTGATGTCGTTGTCGAACGGATCGGGCAGGGGAATCGGGCCGCCCACCGTGGTGGAGCCCGGGCTCTCTGGTTGAGAGGGGCCGGTGGTCGGCGTAGTTCCGATGGCGGCCTCGATGCGTTGCGCGGTGCGCGCGAGCGGGCCTTCGACCTCGCCTGGCGTGAGGCGGTCGCGCCGCAGCACGAGCATCGATTTCACGGCGCTCAGCTGCGCGAGCATCTGGTAGCTGTGGGCTTGCAGGTGTTCCAGCGGCTCCAGCGGCGGCTGCACCGCGCGCGGCTCGGAGAGGGCGCGCTGCGTGGCCTGCACCAGGGCCGAGAGGCTGTCGAAGGCCTCGCGGCGCGCGAGCCGCCATTCGAGCTCGGGGCTGCTGTCGATGGCCTGCAGTTGGCCGAGGCCCAGCGCAAGGCGCGCATGCCGCGCCTGCGCGGTGAGCACGCGCGCCACCAGCGCGGGGATCTGCGTGCGCTCCCACGAGGGCAGCACATAGCAGAAGCCCCAGGCGAGCGCGGCGCCGATCAGCGTGTCGGCGATGCGCTCGAACAGCGCGAAGATGGGCGCGGTGCCGGTGTTCAGCATGTGCGCCTGCACGAGGCCGAGCACCGTGGCCGCGACCGCGGTGATGAGGTAGCGCCGCACCGCGAAGCTGTGAGCGATGGCCTGAGCGACAGTCACGATGACCAGCAGCCACAGCGCCGACGGGTGCGCCGACAGCAACCCCACCGCGAGCACGCAACCGAGCAGCGTGCCGGCCACGCGGGCGTTGCGCCGCTCCAGCGTCTGCGAGAGGCTGCCGCGCAGCACCACGACGATGGTCAGCAATATCCAGTAGTCGTGCGAACCCCAGGGCATCGACACCGCGATGGCATAGCCGGCGGCGATGGCCAGCGCGGCGCGGATCGCGTGGCGCAGCGGCGGCTGGTCCCAGCGCCACAGCGTGAAGAAGGGGCGCCAGGTCCAGTCGGTCGGGCTCACGAAGAGCTGCCAGTTGGCACGCACCACGGCGAGGTTGGGCTCGGCATCGCCGCGCGCCATGGCCGACAGGCGCAGCACCTCGTCGTTGATGTGGCCGATGCGGCTCGCAAGGCCGCGCGCGAGCATCGCGGCCGTGGGTCCTGGTTGGCCGGGGTGGCCGTGGTGGTGTTCGTCGTCCGCCGAGACGTGGATGGCCGCGAGGCGGAGGCGGCGGTCGGCCACCGGGTCGGGGTGGCGGCCCATCATGAGCGCGTCCGCGAGGGCGATGGTTTCGTCGGAGAGTTCTTCGAGCACGCGGCGCATTTCGATCAGCGCGTCGGCATGGGCCGGGTGGGCCCGCAGTGCTTCGAGGTCGAGCTCGCTCGCGAGCAACTGGTCGCGCATCTCCAGCACGATCACCAGCATCGCGGCCAGGCGCTGGCGGCGCGGCGTGCGGGGCGACTCGAGCACGATGTCGCGCGTGGCCTGCAACTGATCGGCCAATGCGGCCTGTTCGCGCAGCAACTGGCCCAGCACCGGGGCGGGCGTGTCGCGGATGTCGCGGGTTTCGTCCTGCGGGGTGAACTGGCCGGCCTCGGTGCGCATGAGCGCGGCCAGCGAATAGAGCACGTCGGCCACCGACTGGGTGCGAAAGCGCCCGTTCAGTGCGAGGTTGGCGAGCGTCGCCCAGATCACGTACAGGCCCGCGCCCAGCCCGAAGTGCCAGGTGCGCAGGATGGCCTCGGCCATGTCGACCGGCGCGGGCGTGGCCATCGAGAAGACCATCGAGAACATCACCGCGATGGCGATGGGAATGCCGCGCTTGCCCCAGGCCATGGCGAGGAAAGCCATGAAGGTGGCGGGCACCAGCAGCAGGCCCAGGCGGATGGGCGCGGTGTGCAGCATCTGCACCGCGAAGAAAAGCGGCAGCCCGATGAGCGGCGCCGGCAGCATCTGGAAGAACTTGCCGCGGCGCGGGCCGGGCAGGTCGGGCGGCGCGGTGACGATCACGCCCGTGGCCGCGGCCGACGCGGCGATGGTGCCGAGCCAGAAGTGAATGCCGCCCGAGATGAACAGCAGGCCGAGCGCGACGGTGAGCCCGCTCGCCACGTAGTGGCTGAGCGCAATGCGCAACGCGGCTCGGACCCGGACGGCTGCGCTGGGCCCCGTCATCACTTGGCGGGAGCGTCGCCCTCGGAGGGGCTGGTGGGGGCGTCGCGGCGGATGCGCGTGAGCTTGCGCTGCACGGGCTTGGGGGCCACGGCAGGTGCTTCGCCCTCGGCCGCCTCATCGGCGAAATCGGCCACCGTGCTGCGGGCGTAGAGATCGACCGAGGCGTCGTCGGCGTTCGACTTGGTCGAGGCCGACACGGCGCGCACGCGGTCGCTGGCGCGCAGCTTGTCGTCCACGTTGGCGAACTTGGAGTACTTGGCGAGCAGCGGCACGATCTGGCCGTAGATGCGCGGGGCGCCGGCCAGGCACTCGCGCTGCTCGAGGAACTCGGGCTCGCCGGTGAAGTTGCCGATCAGGCCACCGGCCTCGGTGACCAGCAGCGAACCCGCTGCCACGTCCCAGGGGTTGAGGCCGGTTTCGAAGAAGGCGTCGGTGAAGCCGGCGGCCACGTAGGCGAGGTCGAGCGCGGCGGCGCCGGGGCGGCGCAGGCCCGCCATGCGGGGCATCATGTCCGCCATGATGGCCAGGTACTGCTTGAAGTTGTCGCCGCTGCGGAACGGAAAGCCGGTGGACACCAGGCACTCGCTCAACTTGGTGCGCTTGGAGACGCGGATGCGCCGGTCGTTCATGTAGGCGCCGCGGCCCTTGGTGGCGGTGAAGAGGTCGTTGCGGCTCGGGTCGTAGATGACCGCCTGCTCGATCTTGCCGCGCACCGACAGCGCGATCGACACGCAGTAGACCGGGAAGCCGTGGATGAAATTGGTGGTGCCGTCGAGCGGATCGATGATCCAGACGTAATCGGAGTCTTTTGCACCGTGTTCGGTGCCCGATTCTTCGGCCAGGATGCCGTGCCCCGGGTATGCGCCAAGCAGCGTTTCGATGATGACCTTCTCGCTGGCGTGATCGACTTCGGTGACGAAGTCGTTGACTTGCTTTTGCGAGATGCGCACCGATTCGACGTCGAGGGCGGCGCGGTTGATGATGGCGCCGGCGGCGCGTGCGGCCTTGACGGCCACATTGAGCATGGGATGCAGGTTGGGGGACGACATTCTGGATTGTGAGAAGAACGGTGGGAGTGGTCCCCAAAATGCGAACTCTTGGCGACCCTGCGACCCGGCGATGCGGGCGGCGAGAATCGGGCATTTTACCGGCTCCGCCCCGTTAGTGTCTCCAAACCCCCCATGCGCACCCGTTTCATCCTGATCCAGACCAGCCACGCCGGCAATGTGGGCGCTGCCGCCCGCGCCATGAAAACCATGGGTTTCGACGACCTCGTGCTGGTGGCGCCGCGCTGGGCCAACGTGCTGCGGCGGGAAGAAACCATCCAGCGCGCGAGCGGTGCGCTCGACGTGCTGACCAACGCCCGCATCGTCGAGACGCTGGACGAAGCGCTCGATGGCGTGACCCATCTGTGCGCCACGGCCATGATCCCGCGCGACTTCGGCCCGCCCACGCGCACGCCGCGTGAGCACCTGGAGCCGCTGGTGAAGCAGGGCGACTCGCAGCATGTGGCCTTCCTCTTCGGCTCCGAGCGTTTCGGGATGCGCAATGAGGATGTCTACCGCTGCAATGTGGCCCTGAGCATTCCGACCGACCCGAATTTCGGCTCGCTGAACCTGGGCGCGGCCATCCAGGTGGTGGCCTACGAATGGCGGCTGGCGCTCGGCGGGTACGAGGTACGCGATGCCACGGCCCCCGTGCAGGCGGCCGATGCGCAGTCGGTGGCGGGCATGCTCGACCACTGGGAGCGCTCGCTGGTCGACATCGGTTTTCTCGACCCGGCCGCGCCCAAGAAGCTGATGCCGCGGCTGCAGCAGCTGTTCAACCGGGCCCAGCCGACGCCCGAGGAAATCCACATCCTGCGTGGCATCGCCAAGGCCATGACCGACGCTGCCAAGGGCCCCAGAGGCGGCTCTACAGGCTAAAACCCCATCGAAAGTACGCGAAGACACCGGGCTTTAGACTGCCCGCCCACTATCGATATAACGACAACAAGGGCAGCGATGTTCTCTCGACTGCGCGCCGACATCCGGTGCATCCTCGAACGCGACCCGGCCGCCCGCAGCGCCTGGGAAGTGATGACGGTCTACCCGGGCTTTCACGCCGTGGTGCTGCATCGCTGGGCGCACGCTTGTTGGACGCATGGATTCAAGTGGCCCGCCCGCTTCATCGCGCACTGGGCGCGCTGGATGACCGGCATCGAGATCCATCCGGCAGCCAAGATCGGCGAACGCGTGTTCTTCGACCACGCCATGGGCGTGGTGGTCGGCGAGACGGCCGAGATCGGCGACGGCTGCACCATCTACCAGGGCGTGACGCTGGGCGGCACCTCGCTCTACAAGGGCACCAAGCGGCATCCGACGCTCGGAAAGAACGTGGTGGTGAGCGCTGGAGCCAAGGTGCTGGGCGGCTTCGTCGTCGGCGACGGCGCCAAGATCGGCAGCAATGCGGTGGTCATCAAGCCGGTGCCGGCCGGGGCGACGGCGGTGGGCATTCCCGCACGCATCATCCCGTCGAAGGCGGGCGAGAGCGCCGATGTGTCCGCGCCGCAGAAGTTCTCCGCCTATGGCATCACGCAGGAAGACGATCCGCTGAGCCAGGCCATGCGCGGGCTGATCGACAACGCCTCGGGCCAGGAGCACCAGATCGCGCTGCTGTGGCAGGCGATCGAGAAACTCTCGGCGCAGCCGGGAAGCAAGGACTGCGTGCCCGGCGATGCGGCGCGCGACCAGAGCTTCGAGGCGGAGAAGCTGACGCAGCTGGTGGGGAAGTAGCGCGCCTCTCGGGCGATGGCCCTGATCCCGACTGCCAGCAGAGGTCGGGCATCGGCGAGACAATCGCGGCGCCTTTGACCACCCGGCGTGCGGTGGCAAGCAACCGACGACCTCTCTCCCCATGTCATCCCCGCCCGCCGCTTCGACTTCGCCCCCCACGCCTGCGTTCTCCCTGTGGCGCATCGCCATACCGGCTTTTGCCCCTTCGCTGCTGTTCGGATTGGGCGAGGGCGCCATCCTGCCGATCGTGCCGCTGACGGCGCGCGACCTGGGCGCCTCCGTGCCCATCGCCGCGCTGGTGATCGCGATGATCGGCATCGGCTCGCTCTTCAACAACATCCCGGCCTCGATGATTACCATGCGCTGGGGCGAGCGCTGGGCCATCGTCGCGGCGGGCGTGTGGAGCGGCCTCGGCATGCTGCTGTGCGTGCTGACCTCGCACCTGGGTCTGTTCGCCACGGGCTGCTTCATGGTGGGCATGTCGCAGGCGGTCTACAACCTCGCGCGCCAGAGCTACATGACCGAGGCCGTGCCCATCGAATACCGTGCGCGGGCGTTGTCGACACTGGGCGGCGTCATGCGCATCGGCATGTTCGCGGGACCTTTTCTCGCGGCTGCGGCCGTGCATGCGTTCGGCCTCTGGGCCGCCTATGTGGTCGGCATCGTGGCGGTGATGGCGGCGGCCGCCATCGGCGCGCGCATCCCCGATCTGGAGGCGCCGCCGGTCCCGGCCGGTCAGGCCGCGCCGGCCTCGACCTCCATCGTCTCGACGCTGCGCGATCACCGCCGTGTGTTCCTCACGCTCGGTATCGGCGTGGTGCTGGTGAGCGCGGTGCGCGCTTCGCGCCAGGCCGTGATCCCGCTGTGGGCCGACCACCTGATGCTGGCGCCCTCGGTGGCCTCGCTGATCTACGGCCTTGCAGGTGGCATCGACATGATGGTGTTCTATCCGGCCGGCAAGGTGATGGACCGGAAGGGCAGGCGCTGGGTTGCAGTGCCGTCGATGCTGATCATGGGGCTGGCGATGCTGCTGATGCCCCTCACGTCAGGCGTCGTGACGCTGCTGATCGCTTCCCTCGCGATCGGGTTCGGCAACGGCATCGGGTCGGGGATGATCATGACCCTCGGCGCCGACCACTCGCCGCGCCATGGACGCGCGCATTTCCTGGGCATCTGGCGTTTGATGTCCGACATCGGCTCTTCGTGCGGGCCGGCATTGCTGTCTCTGTTGGCGGGTGGCTTGTCGCTCGCTGCGGGGATCGCGGCGACCGGGCTGATCGCCTTTGCCGCGGCGGGGATGCTGGGGTACTGGATTCCGCGGCATGCGAATGCGGGTGGCAAGGGGCGGGGAGTGGCGAGGTAGTCCCGCTCGATAACGAACACGGGCGAAGGATGAGCCCGTACAACCTGCCGTCCTCTAGCCGTTCAGCACGAGCGACCCCTGCGGATACTGCGCGCACATGAAGTCGACAAACGCCCGAACCTTCGGCGCGGGAAGTCGCCTCGACGTATGCAAGACCCAGAGCGCGACCTCCACGCCTGAAACGATGCCCCACTGAACCAGTTCTCCGCGCGTCAATTGGTTCCACGCGATGGACTGCGGTATCAGGGCAGCGCCGGCGCCGGCGATCGCGGCGTCGCGAATCATCAGGAACGAAGAAAGCCTCAACCGCGGGATCGGCTCCAGGACGAGGCGTCCGTCGTCGAGCGTCCAGTTCCCGTCTTGAAAGCTCGTTGAAACGATGCCGGGGACCGGGCTGACCTTGCCTGGTTTCGGCATGGGCACGGAGGGCGCGGCCACGACCACCAGCCGGTCCTTGGCGAAGCACCGGCCCACGAGGCTGCTGTCCGGGGCTGGATTGATCCGGATCGCGGCATCGAACTGCTCCTCGACGAGGTCGACCAGGCGATCGTCCGCCACCACCTCGCAGCTGACCTCGGGGTAGGCCGTGCAGAACTCGGCGGAGATGCGGCCCATCGCCAGTTGCGAGAACAGCACCGGCGAAGCGACACGCAAGCGCCCGCGCGGCACCGACAAGCCCTCGCGCGCGGACGTCATGGCATCGGCCACTTCGTGCATCGGTCCTTCGGTGCGGTCCATCAGCATCTGTCCGGCTTCCGTGAGCTTGAGCCCGCGGGCGCTGCGCTCGATGAGCCGCACGCCCAGTTGCTCTTCCAGGTCGGCAACGCGCCGGGACAGCGTCGCCTTCGATCTGCCGCTTGCGCGGCTCGCTTTACCGAGGCCGCCATTCGTGGCGATGAGCGCGAAGTCGCTCAGTGCGTTCAGGTCCATGGTGTTCCGAATTTGAAACGAGGTGTCTTCATTTTCTAGTCTTTGTTTTGCCAATGCAACGACTTATCTTCTCCCCATCGCAACTCAACTGGAGAAACTGAAATGACCACCACCACCCTCAACAACGACACGCAACGCGTTGTGCTGATCCGGGCCTATGGCGGCGCTGCCGCCGCCGAGGTCGCCGAAATCGCGAGGCCCACGGCCGCGCCGGGCCAAGTCCTGGTCCGCGTCCGGGCCGCCGGCGTGAACGGCATCGACTGGAAGATTCGTGAAGGCTTCGTCCGGGACGCGTTCCCGCTTCAACTGCCCGCCGTGCTCGGCATCGAGCTGGCGGGTGTCGTCGAAGCGCTCGGCGCGGGCGCCTCGCGTTTTCGCATCGGCGATCGTGTGATGGGACCGCTCGGCGGCCTGGGCGCCTATGCTGAATTCGTGGCGGTCGACGAAGCGAAGCTCGTGCGCACGCCGCAGGGCCTGGACGATGTGCACGCGGCCGCCATCCCTGTGGCGGCGGTGGCAGCCTGGCAAAGCCTGCATCACGCAGGTCCGATTGCCGCAGGCCAGCGAATCCTGATCCACGGCGCGGCGGGCGGGCTGGGCGGCTATGCCGTGCAGTACGCCAAGCAGGCAGGCGCCGAAGTCTTCGCGACGGCCTCGACCGCGCACCTCGACTACGTTCGCAGCCTGGGCGCGGACCACGTCATCGACTACCGCACCGAACGCTTCGAATCGATTGCGCAAGACATCGACCTGGTGCTCGACTACGTCGGCGGCGAAGTGCTCGACCGCTCGTGGCAGGTGCTGAAGAAGGACGGCGCGATCGTCGGCACGTCATCGCCAGACATCCTTGCCCGCACGCCCGCCGGCCGCCGCGGGCTGTGGTTCATGAACCAGCCGGACACCGCGCTCCTGGAGCGGCTGGCGGCAGAGATCGCCCAAGGCACGCTGATCTCGAAGCTCGACGAAGTCGTGAGCTTCGACGACATCCCCGCGGCCATCGAACGCAATCGCACCGATCCGCGCATCGGCAAGGTCGTCGCGGACTTCTCGCGCTGATCGACCTCGTTACCTCTTTCCCTCTTTCTCCCTTCAACCCGTTTCCCCTCAACCCCCTGGAGATTTTTTCATGAGCACTCTCGTCACCGGTGCCTCCGGCACCATCGGTTCCCTCGTCGTCCAAGGCCTGGCTGCTGCCGGCGCCGAAGTCAGCGCCTTCGTCCGCACGCCCGGAAAGCAGAGCTTCCCGGCCGGCGTCAAGGAGGTCGTCGGCGACCTGACTGACGTGCCTTCGATGCGTGCGGCTCTCTCGTCGGTGCGCACGCTGTTCCTGCTGAACGCCGTCACACCCGACGAAGTGACGCAGGCCCTCGTCGCGCTGAGCCTGGCACGCGAAGCCGGCATCGAGCGCATCGTCTATCTGTCGGTCATCCATGCGGACAAGTTCACCGATGTGCCGCACTTCACCGGCAAGCACACGGTCGAGCGAATGATCGAGAGCCTCGACATCCCCGCGACCATCCTCCGGCCGGCCTACTTCATGCAGAACGATCGCACGGTCCAGCAGGTGATCCAGGGCTACGGCATCTACCCGATGCCGATCGGCTCGTCGGGCGTCGCGATGATCGATGCGCGAGACATCGCGGACATCGCCGTCGCCGAACTGCTGCGCCGCGATCGTGCTCCCGCACCGTTGCCGCGCGTGACGCTGGAACTGGTCGGACCCGAGCGGTTGACCGGAGAGTCGGTCGCCAAGCTGTGGAGTGCGGCGCTCGGTCGCGACGTGGCTTACGGCGGGGACGACGTGGCGGCCCTCGAAGCGCAGATGGCCTCATCGGGACCGTCCTGGCTTGCCTACGACATGCGCCTGATGATGGCCGGGATCCAGAAGTTCGGCATGCATAGCGCGGACGGTGCGGTGGATCGCCTGCAGGCCATGCTCGGGCGTCCCCTGCGCAACTACACCGACTTCGTCAAGGAGGCGGTTGCTGCGGCGTAGGCGGAGCGTCTCGGGCGCCCGTTCCGTATTGCAGCGGTTGCCGGCATTCGGCGGCAAAGGGCGATGGGTACCATCGGCCAGCAGCAAACTTCCACAGCAATGACCTCCTCAGTAGTTGTTTCGCTCGACTTCGATTCCGCATCCGACGCGATGGCACTGGTCGAACTGCTTGGCACTGAAGCGGATCACTACAAGGTCGGTCTTCAGACGCTGACAGCGGCGGGCCCGGATTTGCCGCGCCAGCTTGTCAGCCTGGGCAAGCGCGTGTTCCTCGACCTGAAGCTTCACGAGATTCCCACTTCGGTCGCAGGCGCTGTCAAAGAGGCGGGAAAGCTCGGTGCCACATGGGTGACGGTTCACGCTTCGGCAGGCTCGGCGGTCCTGCGGGCTGCGGTTGATGCGGCGGCGTCTTTCCCGCATCTCAAGGTACTGGCGCTGACGATCATCACCAGCTTGAGCGACGAAGACTTGCCTGAAATTGGGCTGGCGCCCTCGGTCGACGCACAGGTCCAAAGGCTCGCCCTGTTGGCGAGCAAGGCGGGGTGCCACGGCGTCGTCGCGTCGGCCCGAGAGGCAAAATTGTTGCGCCAGATTCTTCCCGAGGATGCTCTCATCGTCTGTCCGGGCATCCAGTTGCTCGGTAGCGGAGGCGGAGATCAGATGCGGGTTGCCGACCCTGCAACCGCAGCAGAAGCAGGCGCCTCGCATGTGGTGATCGGGCGAGCGATCACAGCAGCCGACGATCCGGTGGCTGCATTCCGAATTGCAACGAATGCATTTCTTGATGGCACGCGAAAGGCGACCTGACTGCCGGTGGGGCGACTTGTGAGCAGCCGCTATTGAGCACTGGGGCAAAGTCCGAAGCAGCGCCCTGGACTCACTCCCCCTTCAACCCGACCGCTTCCCCGCCGTGCCGTGCAGCGACCCATGCACATGCCCCGCGTGCTGCCCGAAGGTCTCCGGCGCGAGGGCGGCGGTGTCCAGTTCCTGCAGGATGCCGCAGGCGTTCGCGGACTCTGGCCCGCAACATTGCAGGCGCAGCGCCTTCAATTGCTTTTCGAGTGTCTTCAGTTCGGCGATGCGCGCGGCCACGTGGCCGATGTGGTCGTCCAGCAACTGGTTGACCTCGCCGCAGTCGTCCTGCGGTGCATCGCGGAATTTCAGCAGGCTGCGGATCTCGTCGAGCGTCATGTCCAGCGAGCGGCAACGCCGGATGAAGCCCAGGCGCTGGGCGTGCTCGTCGTCGTAGATGCGGTAGTTGCCGTCGGTGCGCGCAGGCTCGGGCAGCAGTTGCTCGCGCTCGTAGTACCGGATGGTTTCGACCGGCGTGTTCGCGGCCTTGGCCAGTTCACCGATTTTCATGATGCGGCAAATCCAGAAGTGAAATTCAGCGTTTGACTCTACACCTGCTTCAGGGTTTCCAATTGCTTTCATGACGAACCAGAACGCCCTGAAGCCCGTGACGCCGGCCCTCCATGACGACCACGACCATGGTCACGATCACTCGCACGGCCCTTCGCACAGCCATGCGCACGCCCATGCCGAAACGGCCTGCTGCGGCAGCCCGGTCTGCGGTTCGTCACCCGCGGTGGACACCACCGACATTCCCAAAGGCGCCTTGCTCTTTCGCATTCCCACGATGGACTGCGCGGTCGAGGAGTCCGAAATCCGCCGCGCCCTCGAGCCGGTGGCCGGCATCCAGGGGCTGCGCTTTCGCCTCGGCGAGCGCACGATGGCCATCACGGCCGACGCTGGCGCGCTGCCCCAGGCGCTCGATGCGATCTGCAAGGCCGGCTTCAAGCCCGAGCCTGTGGGCGACACGGCAACGCCGGCCGCCCCTGCGCGCATCGCCGGAATGAGCACCGGCCTCGCGCGCCTCGTCGCCGCGCTGGTGCTGGCCATCGCGGCCGAATCGATCTCTTTCCTGGCCCTCGACGGCAAGGGCTTCATGGCCGCCGAGATGGTGCTCGCGCTCGCGGCCATCGGCCTGGCCGGCCTCGACACCTACAAGAAAGGTTTCGGTGCACTGGTGCGCGGGCGCCTGAACATCAACGCGCTGATGGCAGTCGCCGTGACCGGTGCCTTCGTCATCGGCCAGTGGCCCGAGGCGGCGATGGTGATGGCGCTCTATGCGATTGCCGAGCTGATCGAAGCTCGCGCGGTCGACCGCGCCCGCAACGCAATCCAGAGCCTGCTCGCGCTCGCGCCCGAACAGGCTGAAGTCAAGCAACCCGACGGCAGCTGGCAGACTGTGAGGGCCGACGCCGTGGCGCTCGATGCCGTCGCACGCATCCGCCCCGGCGAGCGCGTGCCGCTCGATGGCGTGGTGACCGCGGGCCTGAGCGCCATCGACCAGGCGCCGGTCACGGGCGAGAGCATTCCGGTCGACAAGACGGTGGGCGACCCTGTCTTCGCGGGCACCATCAACCAGACCGCCGCGCTCGAATTCCGTGTCACGGCGGTGGCGGCCAACACCACGCTCGCGCGCATCATTCACGCGGTCGAAGAGGCGCAAGGCACACGCGCACCCACGCAGCGGTTCGTCGACAAATTTGCTTCCATCTACACGCCCGCAGTCTTCGTGCTGGCGCTGGCGATCGCGCTGTTCACGCCGCTTTTCATGGACTGGACCTGGCTGCAGGCCATCTACAAGGCGCTGGTGCTGCTGGTCATCGCCTGCCCATGCGCGCTGGTGATCTCGACGCCCGTCACGGTCGTGAGCGCGCTCGCCTCGGCCGCGCGGCGCGGCATCCTGATCAAGGGCGGCACTTACCTCGAAGAGGCGCGCAAGCTGAAGGCGGTGGCGCTCGACAAGACCGGCACCATCACCGAAGGCAAGCCGAAGCTGGTCGAGTCCAGCCTGCTCGATGCATCGGGCAACGAAGCGGCGGTGTTCGCGATTGCGGCAAGCATCGCGGGCCGCTCGGACCACCCGGTGTCGAAGGCCATCGCCGAGGGCCTGAAGGGCGAGCGCGAAGAAGTCGGCGACTTCACCGCGTTGCCGGGGCGCGGCGTGCAGGCCGTGCTTTCAGGCCAGACCTACGTGCTCGGCAACCATCGGCTGATCGAAGAGAAGGGCTTGTGCACTCCGGCACTCGAAGCCGAACTCAAGCGCCATGAAGAGGCGGGCCGCACCGTGACCCTGCTCGCATCGAGCCAGGTCGTGCTCGCGCTGTTCGCGGTGGCCGACACCATCAAGGAATCGTCGCAAGCCGCAGTGGCTGAATTGCGCGCCCTCGGCGTGGTGCCCGTGATGCTCACCGGCGACAACGCCGCCACGGCCAGGACCATCGGCGGTCACGCCGGCATCGAGGACGTGCGCGGCAACCTGCTGCCCGAGGAAAAACTCGGCGCCATCAAGGCGATGCAGGAACGCTACGGCGCGGTCGCGATGACCGGCGACGGCATCAACGACGCACCGGCGCTCGCGCAGGCCGACATCGGTTTCGCCATGGGTGGCGCGGGCACCGACACCGCGATGGAAGCGGCCGACGTGGTCATCATGAACGACGATCTGCGCCGCATTCCCGAGACCATCCGCCTCTCGCGCCGCGCGCACGCGGTGCTGTGGCAGAACATCACGCTCGCGTTGGGCATCAAGGGCGTGTTCTTCGTGCTCGCTGTGTTCGGTAGCGCGACGATGTGGATGGCGGTGTTCGCGGACATGGGGGCGAGCCTCCTGGTGGTGGCGAACGGGCTGCGGTTGATGCGGGCCGAAAAGTAGGGCCTACCCCGCTTCAATTCAATCCGCGCTCCATATGAGCTGCAGATCGCCGTCCACGAATCCCAGCGAGACGGCGCGAGAGGCTTTCAGGCGCGAGGCACCCGGGTGCACGGAGTTCAAGTAGCGAAGAATCATCTGCGCGACGGTCTGCAAGCCAGCCTCCCAGTCCGACCCCACTGCCTCCGTTGCCACTTCGAAGCGCGGCGATGGAGACATGAATATGTCGTCGCACGCCCAGTCTGAATCCTCTGCGTCGTAGGTCGGAGCTCCTATCAGTTCGAGGTCGTAGGTCGCTGAACTCTCGTAGATATTGAAATGAAAGGCGGCAATACCGTTGGGCAGTGAAGCGGCCACAACCGAATCGATCCAGGCGGCAAGATCGGCAAAGAGAGAGTCGTTCATGGGATGGGCTGAGGTGCTTCGCTGATCGATGGAGTCCTGCCTCGTAGCACGGTCACGTGACGTCAAGCGGCTGACACCGCTCAACCAGTGGCCCAACCGCTGGATCGCGTCAGGCGAACAGAACTAACATCGGGCGCTCTTTCGCCACCTCGACCCGCCATGTCAGTCACCACCCTGCTGCTGCAACTCGTCGTCATCCTCACCACCGCGCGCATCTGCGGCTGGGTGCTGCGCTACCTGGGCCAGCCCAGCGTGGTGGGCGAAATGGCCGCGGGCCTGATGCTCGGGCCGGCGGTGATGGGCGCGCTCTTTCCTTCGCTGCATTCGCAACTCTTCGCCAAGGACCTGCTGCAGGGCCTGTCGTCACTGTCGACGGTGGGGCTGGTGCTGTTCATGTTCGTCGTCGGGCTGGAGCTGCGGGCTTCGCAAAACATGCGCGCGCAGCTCAAGGCGGCGGGCGCCGTGGGCGTGCTCAGCGTTGTCGTGCCGCTGGCGCTGGGCCTGGCGATCTCGCCGGCGCTGTATCCCACGCTCGCGCCGGCCGGCGTCTCGTTCTGGCCCTTCGCGCTCTTCATGGCGGCGGCGCTCTCGATCACGGCTTTTCCCGTCATGGCGCGCATCCTGAAGGACCGCGGCATGACGCGCACCTCCTTTGGCCAGCTGTCGCTCAGCGCCGCGGCGGTGGTCGATGTGTTCGCCTGGGTGCTGCTGGCTTTCGTGGTGGCGATGGTGGGCGCGGGCGAGGGCTATGCGGGGCTCATCAAGATCACGGTCGGCGTGGTGGTGATGCTGGCCTTCCTGTTCTTCGGCCTGAAGCCGGCCTTTGCGTGGCTGCTGCGCGTGAAGGCGCCCGATGGCGAGCCTTCGACCACGGTGATGGCCTCGCTGATGATCGGCCTCCTGGTCACCGCGCTGCTCACCGAATGGCTGCACCTGCACGCGGTGTTCGGCGCCTTCCTCTTCGGTGCCTGCCTGCCGCGCGACGACCGCCTCCTGCGTTCGCTGAGCGAGCGCATCGAGCCCATTTCCATCGTCGTGCTGATGCCGCTCTTCTTCGCGCTCGCCGGGCTGGGCACCACCGCCAGCGCGTTCACCGGCACGAGCCTCGGCGCGATGCTGCTGATCATCGCCGTCGCCACCATCGGCAAGATCGCCGGCGGCGCGGCCGGTGCGCGTCTGGCGGGCTACAGCTGGCGCGACAGCATGGCCACGGGCTCGTTGATGAATGCGCGCGGGTTGATGGAACTGATCGTCATCAAGATCGGTTTCGACGTGGGCCTGATCGGCTCTGAGCTCTTCACGATGCTGCTGGTGATGGCGCTCGCCACCACCGCGATGACCGGGCCGCTGATGACGCTGTGCCTCGGCCGCAAGGCAAAGCCTGTTGCCGACGCGGCAGCCGCGGCCGAAGCAGAGGCGCACGCCAAGCCCTGAGCGTTCGCATCAGCCGCTGCGGCGCACCGTGAAGCCGATGCGCGTTTCCCCGCCCTCGCTCGATGCGAACACACGCCCACCGTGCATGCGTGCGATGGCCTCGACGATGGCCAAGCCCAGCCCGTGGTGCCTTGTCGATCCATCGCGAGCCTGCGCGGCGCGATAGAAGCGCTCGAACAGGCGGGGAAGGGCCGCCGGGTCGACCGGCTCCCCGCGGTTCACGACCGAGAGCACGAATTCGTCGCGATCCTCTTTCAGCTCGATGCGAATGGCCGAAGCCGGTGCGGCGAAGCGGATCGCATTGCCCAGCAAGTTGGAGAGCGCTCGCCGAACGAGGGAGGCGTCCACGTCGGCCATCGCGTCGCCGGCCACTTCGGCCTTCAGCCCTGCCTCGTCGAGCATCGCGTCGTAGAAGTCGATCACGTCGCGCGCCTGCGCCGCGAGGCTCACGACGGCGCGCGAGCGCGTCGAGGTACCGCGGTCGGCCTTCGAGAGAAACAGCATGTCGGTGACGATGCCAGAGAGCCGGCCGATCTCCTCGAGGTTGGAGGTCAGCACGCCCTGCAGCTCCTCGTTGGAGCGTTGCCGTGTGAGCGCGAGTTCGGTAGAGCCGATGAGGTTGGCGAGCGGCGTGCGCAGCTCGTGCGCCACGTCGGCGTTGAAGGATTCGAGCTGCACGTAGGCGCGCTGCACGCGCAGCAGCAGTGCGTTGAACTGCGTGATCCACGGACGAAGCTCTTCGGCGAAGGCCAGCGCATCGATCGGCTGGTTGGCCTTGTCGGGCGCCATGGCCGCGGTGCGGTCGGCCAGCGCTTTCAACGGACGCAGGCCGCGCCGCACCAGCCACATGCCGGTGAGCGACACCAGCGCGGTGCCCAGCACCACGGCGCCGAGCAGCGTCCATGCGAGCCGCTCGAGCAAGCGCGCTTCCTGCGCGACGTTCACGCCGAGCTGCACCTGCAGGTTGGTTGTCTGGTCGCCTTGCTGCCACGGCACCGTCAGGTCGCGGCGCAGCCAGCGGCCACCGGCGGTCGGCCGCGACTCGAAGAGCTGTTTGCCCGCATGCGAAATCGACAGGCTCACGTCGTCCTGCATCGAGAAGAAATCGTCGAGCTTGTGCTTGAGAAATACGAGGTCGCCGCCTTTCTCTGCCTCCTTCAGCAGGTGCTGCACCAGCACCGCCTTCTGGTCGAGTTCGTCGTCCTGCTTCTCGCCGAAGTTCCAGGCCGTCACGAGGTAGATGGCCAGGCAGATGACGCTGAGCCCGAACAGCGTCTGCGCGGCGATCCAGAGCGACAGGCGGCTCTGTATCGATTGCGGGCGGGGGCTCATGCCCAGGAGCGGTCTTCCAGCACGTAGCCCATGCCACGCACGGTGTGCAGCAGCTTCACTTCGAACGGATCGTCGATCTTGCTGCGCAGGCGCCGGATGGCCACTTCCACCACGTTGGTGTCGCTGTCGAAGTTCATGTCCCACACCTGCTCGGCGAGCGCGGTGCGCGAGAGGATCTGGCCGCGCCGGCGCAGCAGCACCACGAGCAGGGTGAACTCCTTGGCCGTGAGGTCGAGCCGCACGCGGTTGCGAAACACCTTGCGGCTGGCCATGTCGAGCTCGAGGTCGGCAAGGCGCAGCACGGTGGAGTCCTGCGCCTTGCCGCGCCGCAGCAGCGCCTGCACGCGGGCCAGCAACTCGGAGAAGGAGAAGGGCTTGACGAGGTAATCGTCGGCGCCTTGCTGCAGACCCTGCACGCGGTCTTCGACCTTGTCGCGTGCGGTGAGCACCAGCACGGGCACGTTCTTCGTGCGGCGTATCGCCTGGAGCACGGTGAAGCCGTCGATGCCGGGCAGCATCACGTCGAGCAGGACCAGTGCGTACTCTCCCTCGGTGGCGAGGTATCGGCCCTCGATGCCGTCGCGGGCAATGTCGACGACGTATCCGTTTTCCTCCAGCCCTTTTTTAAGGTAATCGCCCAGTTTGGGTTCGTCTTCTATGACAAGGATTCTCATTGTCGGATCGTACCCAATAGCTCTCAAAACACTGGTTACGATTTAGTAATCCTATTGACGGACGAAGCGCCGCTTGCAGGTCGTACATTGCGCCGGGCCCTCGATTCGCAGGGCTTTTTGCGGACGGGGCTTCACGCCCCGTCGATATACTTTTTGGCTCATGCGTCGCTGGCTTCTCATCTTTCTGCTGCTCCTGCTTCCGTTCCAGCTCAGCTGGGCGGCGTCGGCGGCGTATTGCCAGCACGAGCGCGACACGCAGCCCGAGCACTGGGGCCATCACCAGGACGAGCCCAACAGCACCGACCGCACGCACAACGCCGGCGGCGCGAAGCAGGACACCAGCACGCAGCCGAACGGCGCGGTCGGCCACTGCGTCGTCAGCCACTTCGGCGCTGCGCAGCATGTGGACATGGCGACCGGCGATGCCGTCGACGCGCTGCAGCTGCCTCAAGTGCTGCACGCTCGAACGGAAGAGCGTTTCATCTCCCATGTCTCCGAAGTCCCCGTGCGACCCGCACGGACTCTCGCCCTTTGATTCGGCGAGAGAACACCACCCACCACTGATCCCTTTCATCAGCTGAGCTCTCGCCGAATTCGTCCGTCCGTTGTTTCGCAACCCAGGAGAATTCGATGCGCACGCTCTTCGTGCCGCTGGCCGTTTTGGCCTTGGCGGTACCCCCGGCCTATTCACAGCAACTGCAGCAGCCGCAGACCGCTGCCGGCCCCCAGTCTTCCTCGTTCCGCCCGGCCGCCAGAACGCTGGAGCCCGCCGGTCCGCTGACCCTTCGCAGCGCCGTCGCGATGGTGCTGCAGTCCAACCCCAGCCTGTCCGCGGCCTCGCGCGAGCAGGAGACCACCGAGGGCGCGATCGTCCAGGCCGGCGCCTGGCCCAACCCCGTGCTCGATGCGCAGCTGGAAGACCTGCGGCGCGACAACCGCACCACCACGCTGCAACTGAGCCAGCCCATCGAGCTGGGCGGCAAACGTGCGGCCCGCGTGACGGCAGCTGAACGCGCGCGCGACCAAGCGGCCTCGGCACTCGTCGCACGGCGCTCGGAGCTGCGGGCCTCGACCGTCACGCTGTTCTTCGAGGTGCTGACCGCGCAAGAGCGCCTGCGGCTCGCGCAGGACTCGGTCGGCCTCGCGCAGATCGCGACGAAGGCTGCCGCCAACCGTGTCACAGCCGGCAAGGTCTCGCCGCTGGAGGAAACCCGCGCGCGCGTGGCTGAGGCCGGCGTGCGCGTCGAGCTGCTGCAGGCCGAGGGCACGCTGCGCTCCGCCCGTCAGCAATTGGCCGCGCTGTGGGGCAACCCGGCGCCGCGCTTCACGCAGGTGGACGGTGCAGTCGATCAGTTGCCGACGCTCGCTTCGCCCCAAGACGTAGAAGGCCGGCTCTTCGCCGCGCCCGTGCTGCGGCAGGCGCGGCTCGAAGTCGAACGGCGCGAGGCGCTTTCCAGCCTGGAGCGCGCCAAGCGCATTCCCGACATCACCGTGTCGCTCGGCGCCAAGCGCGTGCCCGCGTCCACCGAGACCGAAGGTGCGAGCAGCCGGCGCAACCAGGTCGTCGTCGGCCTGTCGGTGCCGCTGCCGATCTTCGACACCAACCGCGGCAACCTTGCTGAAGCATTGAGCCGCGAGGAGAAAGCGCGCGACGACCTTGCATCGGCCGAACTGCAACTGGGTACCGACATAGCGCAGGTCACCGAGCGCCTGCGCTCGGCACGCGCCACCGCCGAGACGCTGCAGCGCGATGCGCTCCCCGGCGCAGAGACCGCCTACAAGGCCGCGACCAAGGGCTTCGAGTTGGGCAAGTTCAGCTTTCTCGAAGCGCTCGACGCGCAGCGCACGCTGTTCCAGGTGCGCAACCAGTACCTCGTGGCGCTGGCCGATGCGCACCGCGCGGCCGGCGAACTCGACCGCCTGCTCGGCACCGTCGGCGAAGAAACCCTGCACGCGACGCCCGTCGTGCGTTGACACGGACACCCCAAGATCATGAACACAGAAGAACGCAAGACCTTCGCCGAGCGTGTCGGCAAGAAGCAGTGGATGGCCATCGTGGCCGTCCTGGTCGTGGGCATTGCGGCAGGCGCACTCATCCTGCGCACTGCACCGGCCAAGCCCGAGGCCGCCGGCCATTCGGAGGCGGGGGGCCATGCCGATGGCGAGCACCACGAGGAAGGAAAAGCCGAGGGCAAGGACCATGGCCATGACCACGGTCATGAAGAAGCCAAAGGCCATGGCGACAAGGAGCACCACGGCGAGGAGGTGGCCAAGGAGAAGGGCGCTCCCGCTGAAGCGAAAGCTGGATCGAAAGAGCACAAGGAAGACGAAGAAAAGATCCCCTTCACCGACGAGCAGGTCAAGGCCGCCGGCATGGCGATCGAAAGCGCCGGCCCCGCGCGCATCAAGACCTCGCTGCAACTGCCCGGCGAGATCAAGTTCAACGAAGACCGCACGGCCCACGTGGTGCCGCGCGTGGCGGGCGTGGTCGACAGCGTGTCGGCCAACCTCGGCCAGGAAGTCAAGCGCGGCCAGGTGCTCGCGGTGCTGTCGAGCCCGGGGCTCTCGGAGCAGCGCAGCGCGTTGCAATCGGCGCAACGCCGCCTCGACCTGGCACGCACCACCTACGAGCGCGAGAAGAAACTCTGGGAAGAAAAGATCTCGCCGCAGCAGGACTACCTGCAGGCGCAGCAAGCGATGCAGGAAGCGCAGATCGCCGTGGCCAATGCCAACCAGAAGCTGCTGGCGCTCGGCGCCACGCCGGGCTCGGCCGCGCTCGGCCGCTACGAGCTGCGCGCGCCCTTCGACGGCATGGTGGTCGAGAAGCACATCTCGCTCGGCGAATCGGTGGGCGAGGCGGTCAACGTGTTCACCATTTCCGACCTCTCGACCGTGTGGGCCGAGATCAGCGTGGCGGCCAACAATCTGAACCTGGTGCGCATCGGCGAGCCGGTGACCATCCGCTCCAGCGCCTTCGACCAGACGGCCAGCGGCACGGTGTCGTACGTGGGCTCGCTCATCGGCGCGCAGACGCGCACGGCCACGGCGCGCGTCACGCTGACCAATCCGCAGCGCGTGTGGCGCCCGGGCCTGTTCGTGAACGTGGAGCTGGTGTCGTCCGAGGCGGATGCGCCCGTCACCGTGGCGGCCGATGCGGTGCAGACGGTGGAGGAGAGACCCACCGTCTTCCTCAAGGTGCCCGGCGGCTTCATGCCGCAGCACGTGCAGACCGGCCGCAGCGACGGCAAGCGCATCGAGATCGTAGACGGCCTGAAGCCCGGCGCGGCCTACGCCGCGAGCGGCAGCTTCGTCATCAAGTCGCAGCAGGGCAAGAGCTCCGCCACGCACACCCACTGAGGACGCCGCATGTTCGAACGCATCATCGGGTTCTCCATCGCGCAGCGCTGGCTCGTGCTGCTCGCCGTGCTCGGCATGGCCGCGCTCGGCGTCTTCAGCTACCAGAAGCTGCCCATCGACGCGGTGCCCGACATCACCAACGTGCAGGTGCAGATCAACACCTCCGCGCCCGGCTACTCGCCGCTCGAAGCCGAGCAGCGCGTGACCTACCCCATCGAGACGGTGATGGCCGGGCTGCCGGGCCTGCAGCAGACCCGCTCGCTCTCGCGCTACGGCCTCTCGCAGGTGACGGTGATCTTCGAGGACGGCACCGACATCTACTTCGCGCGGCAACTGGTGAACGAGCGCATCCAGTCGGCGCGCGAGAGCATGCCCAGCGGCATCTCGCCGGTGATCGGGCCGATCTCCACGGGCCTCGGCGAAATCTATCTCTGGACGGTTGAAGCGGAAGAGGGCGCCAAAAAGCCGGACGGCAAGCCCTACACGCCCACGGACCTGCGCGAGATCCAGGACTGGATCATCAAGCCGCAACTGCGCAACGTGAAGGGCGTGACCGAGATCAACTCCATCGGCGGCTACGACAAGGAATACCAGATCGCACCCGACCCCGCGAAGCTGCTGGCGCACGGCCTCACGATGACCGATGTGGTCACCGCACTGGAGCGCAACAACGCCAACGTGGGCGCGGGCTACATCGAGAAGCGCGGCGAGCAGTACCTCATCCGCGCGCCGGGGCAAGTGAAGTCGGTGGAAGACATCGGCAACGTGATCCTGGGCAACGCCGGCGGCATTCCGCTGCGCGTGCAGGACGTGGCCGAGGTCGGCATCGGCCAGGAGCTGCGCACGGGCGCGGCCACCGACAACGGCCGCGAGGTGGTGCTGGGCACCGTCTTCATGCTGATCGGCGAGAACAGCCGCACCGTGTCGCAGGCCGTCGACAAGAAGATGCAGGAGGTCAACCGCACGCTGCCCGCGGGCGTGAAGGCGGTGACGGTGTACGACCGCACGGTGCTGGTCGACAAGGCCATCGCCACGGTGAAGAAGAACCTCTTCGAGGGCGCGGTGCTGGTCATCGCGATCCTCTTTCTCTTTCTCGGCAACATCCGCGCGGCGCTGATCACCGCGCTGGTGATTCCGCTGTCGATGCTCTTCACCTTCACCGGCATGGTGAACCAGAAGGTCAGCGCCAATCTCATGAGCCTGGGCGCGCTGGACTTCGGGATCATCATCGACGGGGCGGTGGTGATCGTGGAGAACTGTGTGCGAAGACTCGCGCATGCGCAGGCGAAACACGGCCGGCCGCTCACGCGCAGCGAGCGTTTTCATGAAGTGTTCGCCGCTTCGCAGGAGGCGCGGCGTCCGCTGCTGTTCGGTCAGCTGATCATCATGATCGTGTACCTGCCGATCTTTGCGCTCACGGGCGTGGAGGGGAAGCTCTTCCACCCGATGGCCTTCACCGTGGTGATTGCGTTGGTGGGCGCGATGATCCTGTCGATCACCTTCATTCCCGCGGCCGTGGCGCTGTTCATCGGCAACAAGGTCAGCGAGAAGGAGAACCGCCTGATGGTGTGGGCCAAGCGCGGCTATGAACCGCTGCTGGCGCGCGTGATGACGGCCAAGCCGTTGGTCATCACGACGGCCGTGGTGGCGGTAGTGCTCTCGGGCTTGCTGGCCACGCGGCTCGGTACGGAGTTCGTGCCGAGTCTCAGCGAAGGCGACTTTGCGGTCCAGGCGCTGCGCATTCCGGGCACGAGCCTCACGCAGTCGGTGGAGATGCAGAAGCAGCTCGAGCGCACGCTGAAGGCGAAGTTTCCGGAGATCGAGCGTGTGTTCGCGCGCACCGGCACGGCCGAGATCGCGTCGGACCCGATGCCGCCGAACATCTCCGACGGCTACATCATGTTGAAGCCCGAGAGCGAGTGGCCCGCGCCGAGGCGCACGCGCGCGGAACTGCTCACTGCGGTGCAGGAAGAGGTCGAGAAGCTGCCGGGCAACAACTACGAGTTCTCCCAGCCGATCCAGTTGCGCTTCAACGAACTGATCTCCGGCGTGCGCAGCGACGTGGCGGTGAAGATCTTCGGCGACGACATGGCGGTGCTCGACAAGACGGCGGCCGAAGTGTCGAAGGTGCTGACCGGCATCTCCGGTGCGGCCGAAGTGAAGGTCGAGCAGACCACGGGCCTGCCGATGCTCACGGTGAACATCGACCGCCAGAAGACCGCACGCTACGGCCTGAACGTGGGCGACGTGCAGGACGCGATTTCCATTGCGGTCGGCGGCCGCGAGGCGGGCACGCTGTTCGACGGCGACCGGCGCTTCGACATCCTCGTGCGCCTGCCCGAGAACCTGCGCACCGACCTGGAGGCGATCAAGCGCCTGCCGGTCGCGCTGCCCAAGGGGGCCGGCGGGGAGGGATTGCGCACCAGCTTCATCCCGCTCGGCGAAGTCGCCACGCTGGAGCTTGCGCCCGGCCCGAACCAGGTGAGCCGCGAGAACGGCAAGCGCCGTATCGTGGTGAGCGCCAACGTGCGCGGCCGCGACCTCGGCTCCTTCGTGGCCGAGGCCGAAGAGGCGATGCGCCAGGTGACCATTCCCACCGGCTACTGGACCGTGTGGGGCGGCCAGTACGAGAACCTCGCCTCGGCCACGCAGCGGCTGCAGGTGGTGGTGCCGGTTTCGCTGCTGCTGGTGTTCACGCTGCTGTTCGCGATGTTCGGCAACCTGAAGGACGGCTTGCTGGTGTTCACCGGCATCCCGTTCGCGCTCACCGGCGGCATCGTGGCGCTGTGGCTGCGCGGCATACCGCTGTCGATCTCGGCGGCGGTGGGGTTCATTGCGCTCTCGGGCGTGGCGGTGCTCAACGGGCTGGTGATGATCTCGTTCATCCGCAACCTGCGCGAAGGCGGGCTGCCGCTGGACGCGGCGATCCGCGAAGGCGCGCTCACCCGGCTGCGGCCGGTGCTGATGACGGCGCTGGTCGCGTCGCTGGGTTTCGTGCCGATGGCGATCGCCACCGGCACCGGCGCCGAGGTGCAGCGGCCGCTGGCCACGGTGGTGATCGGCGGTATCCTGTCCTCGACCGCGCTGACGCTGCTGGTGCTTCCGCTGCTCTACCGCATCGCCCATCGGCGCGATGAAGACGAAGAACTGGAAGATGCCCGCGAACGGCGACACGGCGCACCGCTCGATCCTTCTCCAGGTTCCCAAGGAGTGACGATCCATGGCACATGAACATTCCCACGCCGTCGGCGGTAACGAGAAGGCGCTGCGCTGGGCCTTGCTGCTCACCACGCTCTACCTCGTGGCCGAGGTGGTGGGCGGGTTGGTGTCGGGCAGCCTCGCGCTGCTCTCGGACGCGGCCCACATGTTCACCGACACGGTGGCGCTGGCGATCTCGCTGGCCGCCATCTGGATCGGCAAGCGGCCGGCCGACAAGCGGCGCACCTTCGGCTACTACCGCTTCGAGATTCTGGCGGCCGTGCTCAATGCGGTGCTGCTGTTCTTCGTGGCGATCTATGTCCTGTACGAGGCGTACAGGCGCATCTCGGCGCCGGCCGAGATCCAGTCGACCATGATGCTGTTCGTCGCGGTGGGCGGGCTGGTCGTCAACTTGATCGGCATGCGCTTGCTCGCGAGCGGCAAGGACAAGAGCCTCAACGTGAAGGGCGCATACCTGGAGGTGTGGGCCGACATGCTGGGCTCGATCGGCGTGATCGTCGGGGCGCTGGTGATTCGCTACACCGGATGGGCGTGGGTCGATTCGGTGATTGCGGTGGCCATCGGGCTGTGGGTGCTGCCGCGCACTTGGCGCCTGCTGCGCGAGAGCCTGAACGTGCTGCTAGAAGGCGTGCCCGATGACGTGGACCTGCCTGCCGTCGAAAGTGCGCTGCTTGGCAGCGAGGGCGTCGCGAGCTTGCACGACCTGCATGTGTGGGCGCTTTCGAGCGGCAAGGTGAGCTTGAGCGTGCATGTGGTGTGCACGCCAGAAGTGGGCGACATGGCGCCGTTGATGCTGCAGTTGCGCGCGCTGCTGGCCGAGCGCTTCGATATTCATCATTCGACGGTGCAGGTGGAGCGTGTGCCTTGCGAGCAGGCGGTGGAGAGCCATGGCTTTGGGCCTGCAATAGCGACTCCCTAGCGCAACCGATCGGTCGATTCCGGGATTTTTCGGTCCCGCTGTCACAAACGCCCCCGACTGGACGTCTTCCTTGCATGGACGTCCACGGGGGCGTTCTTTTGTGACTCCATCCACCAAGGAATCGACCATGAAGATCGTCATCATCGGAGGCTCCGGCCTCATCGGCTCCAAGCTCGCCGTGCTGCTGCGCAATGCCGGCCACGAGGTCAATGCCGCCTCGCCCTCCACGGGCGTCAACACTCTCACCGGGGAGGGTCTGAAAGAGGCGCTGGCGGGTGCCCAGATCGTCGTCGACGTGGCGAATTCGCCGTCGTTCGCGGACGAGCCGGCGCTGCATTTCTTCGACACCGCAGGCCGCAACCTGCTCGCCGCTGAAGCGGAGGCGGGCGTCGCGCACCACATCGCGCTGTCGGTGGTCGGCACCGACCGTCTGCTGGCCAGCGGCTATTTCCGCGCCAAGCAGCGCCAGGAGGAGCTGATCGAGGCTTCGCCTGTGCCCTGGACCATCGTGCAGGCCACGCAGTTCTTCGAATTCGTGGCCGGCATCGCCGACGGGAGCGTGCGAGACGGCGAAGTGCGGCTGTCGAACGCGCTGATCCAGCCGATGGCGGCGGACGACGTTGCCGCCGCACTCGCCGTGGTGGTGGGCGAGTCGCCCGTGCGGCACCGGATCGAGATCGCTGGACCGGAGGCTGTTCCGCTCGACGCGCTGGTGCGCCGCCTGTTCGCTGCGACCGGCGACAAGCGCCCGGTCGTCACCGACACAGAGGCCAGCTACTTCGGCGTGCAGCTCGACGACCGCTCGCTGACACCCGGCACCGCCCCGCGCCTCGGGACGACCCGCTTCGCGGATTGGCTTGCGCAGCGTGCGCGCGCCTGAGCCGCCGGCGCCTACCTATTCATTCATTGATTCAAGGCCCGCTACGCGGGCCGGAAAGACAACCCATGACCCGCTTCCAGAAGACCTGCCTCTCCCTCGGCCTCGCACTCGGCATGTTCGCCGCGATGCCCGCCCTGGCCGCACCCGAAGCCGCCGCGACCGTCCTCATGACGAAGGACCTGGCGGACATGCCCGGCAAGGAGGCGATCTCGTTCATCGTCGACTTTCCGCCGGGCTCCGTCGATCCGGTCCATCGCCACGACGCCCACGCCTTCATCTACGTGCTCGAAGGATCGATCGTGATGGGCGTGAAGGGCGGCAAGGAGGTCACGTTGACCCCCGGCCAGACCTTCTACGAAGGCCCGAACGACATCCACACGGTCGGCCGCAATGCCAGCAAGACCAAGCCCGCGAAGTTCCTCGTGACGATGGTCAAGGACAAGGGTGCGCCGTTGCTGACGCTGGTCAAGTAACCAGCGAAAAAGCGCTTAGCGCGCCGACCGGATCGCCGACTTCGGCCTGAACGCCTTGCAGACCGCGTCGTCGGTCTCGAGGTACGGCCCGCCGATCAGGTCGATGCAGTAGGGCACCGCCGCGAAGATGCCCGGCACGAGCTGCGCGCCATCGGCATCCTTCAGCCCTTCGAGCGTTTCGGCAATTGACTTGGGCTGCCCGGGGAGGTTGATGACGAGGCTCTTGTCGCGGATCACCGCCACCTGGCGCGAGAGGATCGCGGTCGGCACGAAGCGCAGGCTGATCTGGCGCATCTGCTCGCCGAAGCCGGGCATTTCCTTGTGCGCGACGGCCAGGGTGGCCTCGGGCGTCACGTCGCGCAGTGCGGGGCCGGTGCCGCCGGTGGTCAGCACCAGCGAGCAGCCGGCGTCTACCAGTTCGATCAGCGTGGCACTGATCAGGGCGGCTTCGTCGGGGATCAGCCGGGCCTCGAATTCGATGGGGTTCTTCAGCGCCCGGCCAAGCCATTCCTTCAGCGCGGGCAGGCCCTTGTCTTCGTAGGTGCCGCTGGAGGCGCGGTCGCTGACGGAGACGATGCCGATGCGGACCGGATCGAACTGCGACGAACTCATGCGTCCTCTTCCCGGTCCTGCGCGGCGGCGGCCGCGGCGTGGTCGTCACCGCCGTGCACTGCCAGTTGTTCCCGCACCAGTTGGAAGATTTCCCGGTAGGCCTTGCCCTGGCGCGGCGCTTCGCCGGCCGGGCCGGTCTTCATGTCCTTGCGGGCCTGGCGCACCAGGGCGCGCAGTTGCTGGGAGTCGGTGGCGGGGTGGGTTTCGATCCAGCCGCCGAGGGCGTCGTCGTCGGCGATCAGGCGGTCGCGCCAGCGTTCGGCCTCGTGTAGGGCGGCGGTTTCGGCGGCCGGCATGCTGTTCTGCTCGGTCAGCGCGAGCTTCACGGCTTCCAGCGTGGGCTCGTCGAGCTTGCGCATCAGCTTGCCGATGAACTGCATCTGGCGGCGCTTGCCCTCGAAGTTGGTGATGCGCTTGGCCTCGGCGATGGCGTCGACCAGTTTTTCGTCCAGTTGGAGGGCGTCGAACAGGGCGGCGCGCAGCGTGAGCAGCTCGGTGCCGAGCTTCTGCAGTTCGTCGCTTTCGCGCTTGAGATCGGTGCGGCTGGCATCGTCGGTGCCCTTGAGCTCGCGCTTGAGCTCCAGGTCGAGTTCGCTGCCTTCGGCAACGAACTGGCCACGGACGAAATAGCCTTTTTTGGGTTTGCGGGACATGTGGGTGGATTCTGGGCCGCGACGTGCGGCGTTGCAATGCGTGCAACAGGACAGCGAAGACAGCGAAGACAGCGGGAAGCTGGGGGGAAAACCGGGAAATGGGGGGCGCAAGTATCATAGCCACCACATGACGACATCCTCCTCGCGCGCCGATTCCGGCTTCGCCTACAGCCGCTCCTTCTTTGAAAACCTGGTCGACACGGCCCTGGCCCACGCCAAAAAGCTCGGTGCCACCGATGCCGGCGCCGAGGCCTCCGAGGGCTGCGGCCTCAGCGTCTCGGTTCGCAAGGGCGAGCTCGAGAACGTCGAGCGCAACCGGGACAAGTCGCTCGGCATCACGGTCTACGTGGGTCACCGCCGCGGCAATGCCAGCACCTCCGACTTCTCCGAAGGCGCCATCAAGCAGACGGTGCAGGCCGCCTACGACATCGCCCGCTTCACCGCCGAAGACCCGGTGAGCGGCCTTCCCGACGAGGAAGACATCGCCAAGGAACACCCCGAGCTGGACCTGTTCCACCCCTGGGACGTGACCAGCGAGCAGGCCGCCAAGCTGGCGCTGGAATGCGAAGCGGCAGCCCTCTCGACCGACAAGCGCATCACCAACAGCGAAGGCGCGGGCGTCTCGGCCCAGCAGAGCCATTTCTTCAGCGCCCACACGCATGGTTTTCGCGGCGGCTACGCCAGCTCGCGGCACTCGATTTCGGTGGCGCCCATCGCCGGCAAGGGCGACAACATGCAGCGCGACGCCTGGTACAGCTCCATGCGCGCGGCCGACGAGCTCGCAAGCCCGCAGGCTGTCGGCCGCTACGCCGCCGAACGGGCCTTGAGCCGCCTGAAGTCGCGCAAGATCAAGACCACCGAATGCCCGGTGCTGTTCGAGTCGCCGCTGGCCGTGGGCCTCCTGGGCGGGCTGGTGCAGGCGGTGAGCGGCGGGGCGCTGTACCGCAAGAGCACCTTCCTGCTCGATTCGCTCGGCAAGCCGGTGCTGCCCAAGCACATCGACATTGCCGAAGACCCGCATGTGATGCGCGGCAAGGGCAGCTCGCCCTTCGACGACGAAGGCGTGACCACGCGCGCCCGCAAGGTGGTCGATGCCGGCCGGCTCGAGGGCTATTTCCTCTCGACCTATTCGGCCCGCAAGCTGGGTATGAAGACCACCGGCAACGCCGGCGGCTCGCACAACCTGACCCTGAGCTCGCGCCTGACGAAGCACGGCGACGACCTCGACGCCATGCTCGCCAAGCTGGGCACGGGCCTCTTCGTGATCGAGCTGATGGGGCAGGGCGTGAACTACGTGACCGGCGACTATTCACGCGGCGCCAGCGGCTTCTGGGTCGAGAAGGGCCGCATCGCCTTCCCCGTGCAGGAGATCACCATCGCCGGCAACCTCAAGGACATGCTGATGGGCATTGAAGCCATCGGCGCGGATGCCTACACTTTCGGCGCCAAGACCACGGGGTCGATTCTGGTCAACCGCATGAAGGTGGCCGGCGCCTGACAGGCCGCCGCCGGCAACGTCGCGTGCTCGGAAGCACCCCGTGGTCACACCCAGGGAGACGCCATGAGCAAATACAACAATGCGCGAAAGCCGGAACTCGAGCATGAACTGATGCGCGACCCCCGGCTCGGTTTCGAGCCGGCGGGCGGCAGTTCGGTGCGCTGCCTGCAGCACGGCGTGCCCTGGCCGTTCGACTGCTGGCACTACCACGACGAGTACGAGCTGCAGATCATCAACCGCAGCAGCGGCGATTCGTACGTCGGCAATCACATCGGACGCTTCGAGCCGGGGTATGTCGCCCTGGTTGGCGGGCGGTTGCCGCACACCTGGATCTCGCACGACGTGCCGCCCGAGGGCATCGCCGACCGCAGCATGGTCATCCACTTTCGCGACGAGCCGCTGCGCAAGGCCTCGGGCCTGTTCCCCGAGCTGGAAGCAGTGCTGCCGATGCTCGACCGCGCACGGCTGGGCATCGAGTTCTTCGGCATCAGTGCGCGGATGCGGGAGCGCTTCGCACGGGTGCAGGGCCAGGAGGGCATGGCCCGGCTCTCGGAATTCATCGGGGTGCTGCACGAGTTGGCGAACTGGGAAGACTGGCGCCAGATCTCCAGCGCGGCCGGCCCGCTGGACGACGACCCGAGCGCCAACACCCGCATGCGCCGCGTGCTCGACTACCTCGATGCGCACCTGACCGAAGAGCTCTCGCTGCCGGCTGTGTGCGCGGTGGCCAACATGGCCGAGAGCAGCTTCTCGCGCTACTTCCACAAGCACATGGGCAGCACCTTCACCGACTTCGTGACCCGACTGCGCATCACGAAGGCCTGCGAGATGCTGCAGACCTCCGACCGGCTGGTGAGCGACATCTGCTACGAGGTGGGTTTCGCGAACCTCGCGAATTTCAACCGGCGCTTCCTCCATCTCAAGGGCATGACGCCCTCGGCCTATCGCCAGCAGGCGCAGGACCGCTTCGGCCTGCGCACCGCGCAGAACACGCCGCTCGCGGCGACAACGGCCTGAGTCTTCAGCGCGGTGAGTCCGGCGGCGTCAGGTGCCGGGTCAGGGCCCAGAACGCCAATGCAATGCCGCTGGTGATGGCGCCCGCAATGCAGACACCGTTCCAGCCGGCATGGGCGTACACCATCGTCGAGGCGATCGATCCCGTGGCGGAGCCGATCGAATAGAAGATCATGTAGCCGGCCGTCAGCCGGCTCTGCGCTTCGGGGCGAACGCGGTAGATCAGGCTCTGGTTCGAGACGTGCACCGACTGCAGGCCGAAGTCGATCGTGACCACGCCGATCACCATCGCCCAGATCGACCATGGCAGCAGCGCGATCAGCGCCCACGACAGCAGCATGACCACGAGCCCGATGCCGGTGGTGCGCTGCGCCCGTCCGCGGTCCGCTTGGCGACCCGCCCGCGCAGCACCCAGCGCACCGGCCGCGCCCGCCAGGCCGAACAGCCCCACCTGGGTGTGCGAGAGCGAGAACGGCGGCGCCGTCAGCGGCAGCACCATCGGCGTGAGCAGCATCGTGATGGCCATGAAGATCAGCATCGCGAGCACCGCGCGGATGCGCAGCACGGGCTCCTCGGCGAAGAGCGTGAACACCGAGCGGATCAGCTGCGGATACGGAATGCGCACTGCCGGCCGCACGTTGCGCGGCAGCGCCTTCCACAGCAGGCCGGCGACGACCAGCGTGGCCGCGGCCGATACCAGGTACACCGAGCGCCAGCCGAAAAGATCCGACAGCGTGCCCGACACAGCCCGCGCCAGCAGGATGCCGAGGATGATCCCGCTCGTCACGATGCCCACCACGCGGCCGCGCCCACCCGGCGGCGCCATGATCGCGGCGTATGCGACCAGCACCTGCGTCACGACGGCCAGCACGCCGACCGCGGCCATCGCCGGCAGCAGGATCGCCGCACTGGGCGCCAGCGCGACGCAGAGCAGGGCGATCACCGACAGCAGCGACTGCCCCACGATCAGCCGCCGCCGGTCGACGAGGTCGCCCAGCGGAACGACCAGCAGCAGGCCGAGGCCATAGCCGACTTGGGTGATGGTGATGACGATGCCCACCGTCGCGGGGCGGATGCCGAAGGTGGCAGCGAGCGTGTCCAGCAGTGGCTGGGCGTAGTAGACGTTGGCCACCGCAAGCCCGCAGGCGACCGCGAACAGCAGCGCCATCGGGGCTGAGATGACGGGCGCGGCGGCGCCTCGCGCTGCAGCCGAATCGATGTTCGGTTCCAGCCGCCCGGTGGTGGCGGTTCGATAGTGGGTCATGGCGCTTCCGGAAAAAGGACAGTCGGGTAGAACGTCAAATCTGGTTTTAAAAAAATACCAAAAAATTTTAGCATTCGAGTTTTAACTTGCAACTGATAAGGGCGCGCCGAATGGAAGCCGCTGCCTTGTGAATCGGAGCGAGGGAGGCCCAATCGCCCAGCTTTGCAGCCGCCTTCTTTCACTCTCGCCGGACTTGTTGCCACCTCTCTCCGGCTAAACCCCAAGTCCGCTGGTCATCGAAATACCAGTCCCCCGGCGCGCGTGTACGCGGGGCCGGGCCTTGGCTGCATACGCTTCGTCACCCTCACAAGGAACCCAAGGAGACGAACAAATGACCCATCGAAATACCCGCCGCATCACCGCTGGCGCACTGCTGCTGGCGGTCCTGGCCGCAGCCGGCCAGGTTCAGGCCCAGCAGGTCTGCAAGGACGATGTGCGCGTGCTCTCCCAGCCGCGCGACGGGCTCACCCTGCTCGAAAAGTACAAGGACGAATTCAAGGCGCTGAGCGGTGCCTCGTTCACCATCGACAACCTCAACGAGAACGACCGCCGCACCAAGACGCGCGCCGATGCATCGACCGTCGGCAAGTACAACGTGTACTACGTCGACGAGGCCAACGTGCCCTTGTTCGCGCAGTCGAAATGGATCGTGCCGCTCGCGAAGTACTACCCCGCCGACTACGACTACGCCGACTTCGATCCCGGCCGCCAGAAGGTCGCGACCTTCGCGGGCGAGGCCTGGTTCGCGCCGCTCACCGGCGGCGGCGACCTGCTGGTCTACCGCAAGGACCTGCTGGAAAAAGCCGGCGTCAAGCCGCCCACCACGCTCGACGAATTCGTCGCCGCCGCGAAGAAGCTCAACGACCCGGCCAACGGCATCTACGGCGTGGCCCTGCGCGGCCAGCGCGGCTCGGGTGCCAACGTGTGGCGCTGGATGCCGTTCTTCCGCGGCAACGGCGGCCAGTGGTTCGACGGCGACAAGCCCGTCTTCAACTCGCCCGCCGCGGTGAAGGCCACGCAGACCTACCTGGAGCTCTTCAAGTACTCGGCACCCGGCACCAAGACCGGCAGTTGGGACGAATCCACCGGCGCCTTCCTTGCGGGCAAGGTCGCGCTGCTGGTCGAGTCGACGCCGCTAGCGGGCAATGCGCTCGATCCGAAGATGTCCACCGTCATCGGCAAGGTCGCCTACCTGCCGCCGCCCACGCCACTCACCGGCGGCGGCTACGGCCACGGCCTGGCCATTGGCACCAAGGCCAACAAGACCGAAGAGGCGAAGAAGTGCGCGGGCCTCTTCGTCGCCTGGGCCACCTCGAAGAAGCAGGAGCAGCGTCGTCTGGCCGAAGGCCAGTTCAGCGAACTCAACCGCACCAGCGTGCTGGGCAGCCCCGAGTTCGCCAAACGCTACGGCGCCGATCTCGGCAAGGCCCTGGCCGACACCGGCAAGGTGACCGCGGTGAACTTCTGGCAGGACCCGGCATGGCCTGACCTCGGCGACCGCTGGGGGATCATTCTCGAAGAGCTGGTCACCGGCTCGCGCACCGACATCCAGGGTGGGCTCGATGAACTCGACGCCTACGCCAAGCAGCTGATCGCACGGCGCAAGAAGTGAAGACGACGCGAAGCAACAACAAGACCCGGCTGCCCGTCGTCTTCATCGGGCCGGGCCTCCTGGTGCTGGCGGTCCTCGCGCTGGTGCCGACGATCTTCGCGATCGTCATCTCGCTGCAGGACCGGGAGCTGGGCCAGGCCGATCCGGGCTGGGTCTGGTTCTCGAACTACGTGCAGCTGTTCTCCGACCGGCGCTTCCTGAACTCGGTGAAGGTGTCGCTCGTCTGGGAGGTGCTGACGGTCACCTCGACGATGGCCGTCGCGGTGCTCCTGGGCGTGCTGCTGTTCCAGAACACCACGCCGCGTTGGCGCAACGCGCTGTGCATGCTGTTCATCGTGCCGGTGCTGCTGCCGCGCGTGTCGGCGGCCTTCGTCTGGAAGTTCGCCTTCCATCCGCTGTTCGGCCTGCTGACATATCCGTACAAGGCGATCACCGGCGAGCCGCTGGACCTGCTGGCCAATCCGCTCACGGCGCTGCTCACCGTGGCCTTCGTGGACGTGTGGCAGTGGGGCCTGTTCTTCGCCGTCATCGTGCTCAAGCTGCTCGAGACCCTGCCGCCCCAGCCCTTCGAGGCCGCGCGCATGGACCACGCCAAGACCTGGGAGGTCTACGCCTACGTCGGGCTGCCGATGATCAAGGCGCCGCTCATCAGTCTCACCTTCGTGAAGATGGTCGAGTCGCTGCGGGCCTTCGACCTCATCTACGTGATGACGCGCGGCGGTCCCGGCATCTCGACCGAGACGCTGGACATGTACGCCTTCTCGCAGGGCTTCATCGAGTCGGGGCGCATCTCGTACGCATCGAGCATGGCGGTGCTGATGATGGTCGCGTCGACCGTGGCCTTCACCTACATCTGGAAATGGACGAGGCCCTCGTCATGAAAAAGCAATCGTCTCTGTCCGTGGGCACGCTGCTCGCGCGGCTGGTGCTCATCGTCGCGGGTCTCTCCGCCCTGGTGCCCGTGCTCTGGACCTTCCTCAACTCGTTCAAGAACCGGGTCGACATCGTCTCGGCCGTGCCGAAGTTCATCTTCACGCCCACGCTGGAGAACTACGCCTACGTGCTGGGCCGCGAGGCGGTGGCGCAGGGGCTCATCAACTCGATCCTCGTGGTCGGAGCGGCCGTCGTCATCGGCGCGGTGCTCGGGTTGCCGGCCGCGTATGCGCTCGCCCGCTATCCGCTGCGCTGGGCGGACGACATCCAGTTCTTCGTGCTGTCGATGCGCTTCCTGCCGCCGGTGGCGGTGGCCATTCCGCTCATGGTCATCTGGCTGCAGCTGGAGCTGTACGACACGCGCCTGGCGCTCATCGTCACCTACACGCTGCTCACGCTCTCCACCGTGATCTGGCTCGCGATTCCGGCCTTCAAGGCGGTGCCCAAGGAGGTGGAAGAAGCGGGGCGGGTCGATGGCTACGGGCCCTACGCGATCTTCTTTCGCGTCTCGCTGCCGATTGCCGCGCGCTCGCTGGTCGGCGCCATTGGCTTCGGCTTCGTGCTGGTGTGGAACGAGTTCCTCATCGCGCTGATGCTCACCACCTCCGATGCCAAGACGCTGCCCATCGTCGCCTCCGAACTCAGCCAGCTGGGGCGCGACGTGCCCTGGGGCATCTTGAATGCCTCGGTCATCCTGCTGTCGGTGCCGCCGCTCCTGATGGTCGGCGTGCTCAGCGGGTTTCTCAATGCCGCCTTCAAGCGCAAACGGGAGGCTGCATGAAGCCCGGTTCCCGCATCGCTCCCTCCCCTCCCGGGGGAGGGTTGGGGTGGGGGCACGCGGCCTATCCATTGCCGGCGGCTCGTTCAGCGCTGCTTGCCCCCATCCCAGCCTTCCCCCAAAGGGGGAAGGAGCAAAGCCCAGCCCATTCCAAGAAAACGAACAACATGTCTGCAATCAGCTGTCACAACATCATCAAGCGCTACGGGGAAACGCAGGTCGTCCACGCGTTCGATCTCGACGTGGCCGACAACGAGTTCGTCGTGTTCCTCGGCCCCTCGGGCTGCGGCAAGTCGACCATCCTGCGCATGCTCGCGGGCCTGGAAGACATCAGCGGCGGCGACCTGCACATCGGCGGCCGGCGCGTCAACAACCTGCCGCCGCAGGAACGCGGCATCGCCATGGTGTTCCAGAACTACGCGCTCTACCCGCACATGACCGTGCGCGACAACATCGCCTTCGGTTTGAAGCGCCTGAAGGTACCCAGGGCCGAGATCGACAGCCGCATCAAGGAGGTGTCGGACACGTTGGGCCTGGAGCGCTACCTGCAGCGCAAGCCCGCCGAACTCTCGGGCGGCCAGCAGCAGCGCGTGGCGATTGCGCGCGCGATGATCAAGACGCCCAAGGTGTTTTTGTTCGACGAGCCGCTGTCGAACCTCGACGCCAAGCTGCGCAACCACATGCGCATCGAGATCGCGAAGCTGCACCAGACGTTGAAGACCACCACGGTCTACGTCACGCACGACCAGCACGAGGCGATGACGCTGGCCGACCGCATCGTGCTGCTGCGCGACGGACGCATCGAGCAGGTCGGCTCGCCCAAGGAAATCTTCGAGCGCCCGCGCTCGGCCTTCGTGGCCGGCTTCATCGGCACGCCGCCGATGAACCTGGTCGAGATGTCGGTGAAGGACGAGGGCAGCCATTTCGAACTGAGGGGACGAGGCGGCGTGGTGCACGTGAACGCGCGCCGGTTCGCGCTCGAGGGCCGCGAGCGCGTGACGCTGGGCATCCGGCCGGCGCACCTGCAGGTGGACACGAACAGCGGCCGCGACGGCGGCTTCTCAGGCGAGGTGCAACTCGTCGAATACCTCGGCAACGAAGTGCTGGTGAGCTTTGGCGGAGACGACAACGAAATCTCCGCGCTTGTGCCCTCGGCCCAGAGCCCGCGCCTGCACGAGCGCGTGAGCTTCGTGGCCGATCCCGAGCAGGTGCATCTGTTCGACATCGACACCGGCGCATCGCTGCGCGTCGACCGCGCCCCCTTGCATTGAACGCAGACAACCGAAACACACTCTCGAGCGAAAGATGGAAATGAAAGCACTGGTCCTGGAAAAGGCGCACGAACTCAGGCTGCGCGACGTTGATGTCTCCCTTGAGATGGGGCCGCGCGACGTGAAGATCCGCATGCACACCGTGGGCGTCTGCGGCAGCGACGTCCACTACTACCAGCATGGCGGCATCGGCCCCTACATCGTCAACGAGCCGATGATCCTCGGCCACGAAGCCTCGGGCGTGGTCGCCGAGGTGGGCGCCGAAGTCAAGCACCTCAAACCCGGCGACCGCGTCTGCATGGAGCCCGGCATTCCCGAGATGGATTCGCGCGCGACGCTCGAAGGCCTCTACAACCTCGACCCTGCCGTGCGCTTCTGGGCCACGCCGCCCATTCACGGCTGCCTCACGCCCTTCGTGGTGCACCCGGCCGCCTTCACCTTCCGCATGCCCGACAACGTGAGCTTCGGCGAGGGCGCCATCGTCGAGCCGCTGGCCATCGGCCTGCAGGCGGCGAAGAAGGCGGCGCTGAAGCCGGGCGATGTGGCTGTGGTGATCGGCGCCGGCACCATCGGCGCGATGACCGCATTGGCCGCGCTCGCGGGCGGCGCGGCGCGCGTGATCCTGGCGGATCTCGTGCCCGAGAAGCTCGCGCTGTTCGCCGACAACCCGGCCGTGACCACCGTCAACGTGCGCGACGCCGATCTCGCCGAGACCGTGAAGGCCCTGACCGATGGCTGGGGCGCCAACGTGGTGTTCGAGGCCAGTGGCAGCGCGCGCGCCTTCGACAACATCTTCGATCTGCTGTGCCCCGGTGGTTGTCTGGTGCTGGTGGGCATGCCCGGCAACAAGGTGCCCCTGGACATCGTGGCGATCCAGGCGAAGGAGATTCGCATCGAGTCGGTGTTCCGCTACGCCAACATCTTCCCGCGCGCACTCGCGCTGATCGCTTCGGGGCAGGTGAACGTGAAGCCCTTCATCTCGCGCACCTTCGCGTTCGAGGACGGCATCAAGGCTTTCGAGGAAGCGGCTGCGGGCCGTGCGAGCGACGTGAAGATCCAGATCGAGTTTCCGGCGACCTTGCCGGCTTGATCTCGACGGGCCGGCGTACCGGCTGACCGAGCGCTTTTTCGCAAGGGAAAACGCCGGGGAGCGCGATGGCGATGCGCGGCTAAAGTGGCTGCGCCTTGCCACTCGCCGATCCGTCGCCCATGCCCTTGGTCTTTCGCAACGTCGTCCTCACCGGAGCCTGTGGCGGTCTTGGCCAGGCACTGGCGCGCGAGCTGATCGGTGGCGGTGCACAGGTGGCGCTGGTCGGGCTCGATGTCGCGAAGCTCGAGGCGCTTGCTGCACTGGCGCCGGGGCGATGCACGGTCTACACGCCCGATGTGTCGAACAGCCCTGCGATGCAGTCCACGGCCATCGACTGGATGGCCAAGGCCGGTGTGCCCGACCTCGTGATTGCCAATGCGGGCGTGGCGGGCGGCTTCGACACGGCCGAGGCCGATGACCTTGCGGTGCTGCGCCGGATGCTGGAGATCAACCTGCTGGGTGCGGCGACCACTTTCCAGCCTTTCGTGAAGCCGATGCGTGCGCAGCAACGTGGCGCTTTGGTTGGCGTGGCTAGCATCGCGGGCTGGCGTGGCATGCCGGGCAATGGTGCCTACTGCGCGAGCAAGGCGGGACTGATCCGCTATCTCGAAAGCCTGCGCGCGGAGTTGCGCGAGACGGGTGTCACCGTGCACACGATCAGCCCGGGCTACATCCGCACCGCCTTGACCGCGGGCAACCGTTTCGCGATGCCGGGACTGCTCGAAGCCGACGAGGCCGCGCACCAACTGCTCGCCGGTGTGAGCGCCGGACGCGAGCAGATCGTGCTGCCGCGCCGTATCGGCTGGCTCTCGAAGCTGCTGAACCTGCTGCCCGGGAAGCTGCACGACCGCGTGCTGCGCGGTCAACCGCGCAAGCCGCGCGTGGGCGAGGCGGGCGCTACGGCCATTCCTGGCCTCTCCGACAAACATCCACCCACCTGATGCCCGACAACGTCCCCACCCACGAGAAGATCGCCCTCATCGGTGCCGGCCCTTCCGGCCTGGCCGGGGCGCGCAACCTGCAGAAGCACGGCGTTCCCTTTCAGGGCTTCGAGGCGCACTGTGATGTGGGTGGGCTCTGGGACATCGACAACCCGCGCTCCACGGTCTATCACTCGGCACACCTGATCTCCAGCAAGCGCACCACGGAGTTCGCCGAATTCCCGATGGCCGACACGGTGGCGGACTATCCGAGCCATCGCGAGCTGCGCCGCTACTTCAGCGACTTCGCCGACCGCTTCGGGTTGCGGGAGCACTTTCGCTTCAACACGCGCGTGCTGCGCGTGGAGCCGGTGAGCGACTCGCCGGACACGCGCTGGCGGGTGAGCGTCGATGCGGGAGATGGCCGCATCGAGACGGCCGAATACAAGGGCGTGGTCATCGCCAACGGCACGCTCGCCGAACCCAAGCGCCCGCAGTTCGAAGGCCACTTCGATGGCGAGCTGCTGCACACCAGCGACTACAAGCACGCCGAGCTCTTCAAGGACAAGCGCGTGCTGATCGTCGGCGCGGGCAACTCGGGCTGCGACATCGCGGTCGATGCGGTGCACTACGCGAAGAGCGTCGATATCTCGGTGCGGCGCGGGTATTACTTCGTGCCGAAATACGTGTTCGGCAAACCGGCCGACACGCTGGGCGGCAAGCGGCCGCTGCCGCCGTGGCTCAAGCAGCGCATCGATGCGACGGTGCTCAAGTGGTTCACCGGCGACCCGGTGCGCTTCGGGTTTCCGAAGCCCGACTACCGGATGTATGAATCGCACCCCATCGTGAATTCGCTGGTGCTGCACCACGTGGGGCATGGCGACATCGGTGTGCGCGGCGACATCGCGCGGCTCGACGGTCACACGGTGCATTTCAAGGATGGCAGCGCGCGCGACTACGACCTGATCCTGGCCGCCACCGGCTACGCGCTGCACTACCCGTTCATCGACCGGGAATTTCTCAACTGGCAGGGCATGGCGCCGCGGCTGTACCTCAACATCTTCTCGCCGCGCTTCGAAAACATTGGCGTGCTCGGGATGATCGAGGCGAGCGGCATCGGGTGGCAGGGGCGCTACGAGCAGGCCGAATTGCTGGCGCGCTACTTCCGCGCGAAGGCGACGGGATCGCCCAAGGCCGCGGCGTTGCGCGCGGCAGTGCAGGGGCCAGCACCCGACCTGTCGGGCGGCTACAGGTACCTGCAGCTCGAGCGCATGGCGTACTACGTGCACAAGGACACCTACCGCGCGGCGGTACGCAGCGCCTCGGCGGCGCTGGCCGATCCACCCTGAACTAGGCTTTCACATCCATGCTGCCCGTCGACGAAATCCGCCTGCACTTCAACCCGGCCTCGCTGGTGCTGCTCAACGTGGTCCTGGGTTTCCTGATGTTCGGCATTGCGCTGGACACGCGCATCGACGACTTCAAGCGCGTGGCGCGCATGCCGGGCGCGATGGCGGTGGGCATCGCCGCGCAGTTCATCGTGCTGCCAGCCGTGACCTTCGCGCTCACGCTCGTGCTGAAGCCGGGGCCGAGCATCGCGCTGGGCATGATCCTGGTGGCGTGCTGTCCGCCGGGGAACATCTCGCAGATCCTCACGCACCGTGCGGGTGGCAACGTGGCGCTGTCGGTGTCGATGACGGCGATCTCGAATGCGCTTTCCATCGTTGTCATGCCGCTGAACTTCGCGTTCTGGGGCGGGCTGCATCCGACGGCGTCGGCGCTGCTCAAGACGATTGCGCTCGACCCGATGGACATGCTGGGTCACATCGTGATGATCATCGGCATTCCGTTCGTGCTGGGCGTGGCCTGCGCGCACCAGTTGCCGCGGCTCACGGCGCGCATCAAGAAGCCGGCGCGCATCCTGAGCTTTCTCGCGCTGATCGCTTTCATCGTCGGCGCCATCGTGGGCAACTGGCGCTTCTTTCTGGACTACGTGGGGCTGGTGCTGCTGGCGGTGGTGATCCACGATGCGCTCGCATTCGGCACCGGCTACCTGTGCGCGCGGCTCTCGGGGCTGGGTGACTACGACCGGCGTGCGGTGTCGATCGAGGTGGGCATCCGCAACGCAGGGCTCGGGCTGGTGCTGATCTTCAGCTTCTTCGGCGGGCTCGGCGGCATGGCGGTGGTGGCCGGCGTGTGGGGCTTCTGGGACATCATCGCGGGCCTTGCGCTGGCGAGCTGGTGGGGGCGCAAGCCCGCGACGCCGTGAGCGCGCGCCGCGTGCTCGTGACGGGCGGCGATGGGTTCCTGGGGCGCGGCGTGCTGGCTGCGCTGGCGGGAAAATCGCTAGACGTTCTGGTGGCGCTCGATGTGCGCGAGGTGCCTGCGGAGCGTCAGCTGCCGGGCGTGCTCTATCGCCAGCAGGACGTGCGCGATGCGGGCATCGGCGACACGCTTGCGGCGCACGCCATCGACACGGTCGTGCACCTGGCCTCCATCGTCACGCCGGGCAAGGATTCGAACCGCGACTTCGAGCATTCGGTGGACGTGGGCGGCACGCGCAATGTGCTCGAAGCCTGCGTGGCGCAGGGCGTGCGGCACATCGTGGTGTCGTCCAGCGGCGCGGCCTACGGCTATCACGCGGACAACCCGGCGTGGATGACCGAGTCGCAGCCGCTGCGGGGCAACCCGGTGTTCGCGTACGCCGACCACAAGCGGCAGGTGGAAGAGATGCTCGCGGACTATCGCGCCGCGCATCCTGCGCTCGCGCAGACGGTGCTGCGCATCGGCACCATCCTCGGCGAGCGGGTCGACAACCAGATCACCGCGCTGTTCGAGAAGAAGCGGCTGATCGCCATCCGCGGCAGCGCGAGCCCGTTCGTTTTCGTGTGGGACGAGGACGTGACCGGCGCCATCGCGCATGCATTGAGCGATGCGCCGCCCGGTTGCTACAACCTCGCGGGCGACGGCGCACTCACCATCCACGAGATCGCATCGCGCCTCGGCAAGCAGGCGACAGAATGGCCGGCCGGCGTGCTCAAGGCGGCGCTCGCGGTGGGGTCTGCATTGGGTGTCAGCCGGTACGGCCCGGAGCAGCTGGACTTTTTGCGCTACCGGCCGGTGCTGCTCAACACCGCGCTGAAGGAGCGCTTCGGCTACGTGCCGAGCAAGACCAGCAGCGAAGCCTTCGATGCGTTCGTGGCGGCGCGTGCGCGACAGGGGCAGCCGGTCACTTCTTCTTAGCTTCTTCCACGGGTGCGATCAGGTGCTCGAGCATGCGCCGAGCGTTGATCGGCAAGTCTTCCGACGAACGCACGCAGGCCATCAGCGTGCGCTCGGCCCAGGCGTCGGCGAGCGAGGCGCGCGCGATCTTCATCGAGCGGGCGCAGCGTTCGGCCGCGGTCTGCGGCACGATGCCCACGCCGATGCCGTACTCGACCATGCGGCACACCGCCTCGAAATTGCGCACGCGCACGCGGTAGGCCAGGTGCTTGCCGAGGGCGCGGACGTGCTGCGTCACCAGCTGCTGCAGCGCGCTGTCGGCGGGCAGTCCCACGAATTCGTTGTCGACCACTTCGGCCAGATGCACACGCCGGCGCGCGGCCAGCGCATGGCCACGCGGCATGACGAGCACGAGGTCGTCGCGACGGAAGGGGTGGCATTCGAGGCCTTCGCTGTCGATGGCATCCGAGACGATGCCGATGTCGCACAGGCCCGCGCGCAGCGCATCGACGGTGTCGGGGCTCGGGCGCTCCTCGAGGTCGACCGAGATGCGCGGATGCTCCGCGAGAAAGCGGCTCAGGACCTCGGGCAGGTGCTCGGTGAGCGCCGAGGTCCCGCACATGAAGCGCACGTGGCCCTTCAAACCCTGGCCGTATTCGCCGAGCTCGCCGCGCAGCCGCTCCATCTGCTGGAGCACGACGCGCGCATGGTGCAGCAGCGTGCGGCCGGCCTCGGTGGGGCGCACGCCCTGCGCGTGGCGGGTGAGCAAAGGGCTGCCGAGTGCGTCTTCCATACCGCGCACGCGCTGGCTGGCCGAGGCGAGCGTCATGTGCGAGCGCTCGGCGCCAGCCGTGAGGCTGCCGGCCTCGACGACGTGGATGAACAGGCGCAGGTCGGTGAGATCGAATCGCATGGTGGCCGCAAGGTAGCACGGGAGCCTCAGCCTGTGCCTGAGGCTGGGTGCGCGAATGCCGCATTTTCAGTGGCTCGCCGGGTCTGCAGACTCGGCGGCAATGACGATTTTTTCCAACGAATTGACGGTGGGCCAATGGGCCGCGGCTGCCGTCGTATTTCTTCTGGCCGGGGTGATCAAGGGCGTGATCGGGCTCGGGCTGCCGACGGTGTCGATGGCGCTGCTCGCGCTCTGGATGGCGCCGGTGCGGGCCGCGGCCCTGCTCATCGTGCCCTCGCTCGTCACGAACATCTGGCAGACCGGGCCGCGCGCGAGTTTCGGGTCGGTGCTGCGGCGCATCGGCGGCATGCAGGCGGGGATCGTCGTGGGCACGCTGGGCGGGGCGCTGTGGCTCGGTGCGCCCGGGGGCGCGTGGGCTTCGTTGGCACTCGGCGTGGCGCTGGTGGCTTATGCGCTCTGGGGGCTCACGGGGCGGCAGCTGCACGCGCCCCCGGCGCATGAATGGTGGCTGGGGCCATTGGTGGGTGTTGCGACGGGGCTGGTGACAGCGGTGACCGGCGTCTTCGCCGTGCCGGCCGTGCCCTACCTGCAGGCGCTGGGTTTCCAGCGCGATTCGCTGATCCAGGCAATGGGGATTTCGTTCACCACCTCGACCATCGTGCTGGGCATCGGGCTGGCGGGGAACGGGGGCTATCCGATGGCGGCGGTGGGCAGCTCGGTCGCGATGCTGGTGCCGGCCATCGGCGGAATGGTCATCGGGACGTGGCTGCGGCAGAGGCTGCCGGTGGCGGTGTTCAAGCGCTGCTTCCTGATCGGGTTGGCGCTGCTGGGCGCGTACATGACGGTTCGGGCCGTGGCCTGACGGGCGACCGAACAATCCATCAGGCGACGGGCCGCAGGGCGGCGCGCACGCGCTCGATGGTCTGGCGGTAGGGCAGCGCGAAGTCGTCGAGGGCATCGTCGGCGTTGAGCCAGCGGAACGAAAACACCAGGCCCTCTTCCTCGGGGCTGCCGGTGGCCATGTGCTCGAAGGTCTCGGGCAGAGGCGCCTCGGCGCGCATCAGGAACAGGTGCCAGAGCTGCGGGTGGCGGTGCGTGTTGCCCTCGACGCCGGCCTCGCATTCACGGTCGAGCGTGCCGAGCGGCTGCAGCGCGCCCGTGAAGTCGATGCCCGACTCCTCGAGCAGTTCGCGCCGCACCGCCACTTCGGGCGATTCGCCGGGCTCGATCGTGCCCTTGGGCAGTTGCGTGTTGCCGTCGCCGGGGTGGCGAAACACCAGCAGCCGGCCCCGTGCGTCGACCAGGCAGGCGCAGGCCTTGAGGATCAGATCGGAGGGGCTCGCGCCGCTGTCGTTCATCAGGCGCCCGTCAGTGCGGCCTTGACCGCTGCGCTGACCTGGCCCATGTCGGCCTTGCCGGCCAGGCGGGTCTTGACCACGCCCATCACCTTGCCAATGTCGCCGGGGCCGCTGGCGCCCAGCTCGGCCACGATGGCCTTCACTGCGGCGGTGGTTTCCTCGGCGCTCATGCGCTGGGGCAGGTAGCCCTCGATCACCTTGATCTCGGCGGCTTCCTTGTCGGCCAGGTCGGGGCGGCCGCCGGTGGTGAACGCGGCGATCGAGTCCTTGCGCTGCTTGACCATCTTGTCGACGATGGCCACGACCATGGCGTCGTCCAGCTCGATCCGCTCGTCGACTTCCTTCTGCTTCAGGGCGGCGAGCAGCAGGCGAATGGTGGCCAGGCGCTCGGAGTCCTTGGCGCGCATCGCCGTCTTCATGTCTTCGGTGATTTGTTCTTTGAGTGTCATGTCAGCCTTTCGGAAAAAACAAAAGCCGCGGCAGGTTTCCCTGGCGCGGCTGAGGCAACGGGGCGCGGCGGTGACTTTCGTCGAGGGCCGGCTGCCCGCAGGTGTTGCTTAGTACAGCTTCTTGGGCAGCTGCATGCTGCGCACGCGCTTGTAGTGGCGCTTGACGGCGGCTGCCTTCTTGCGCTTGCGCTCGGCGGTCGGCTTTTCGTAGAACTCGCGGGCACGCAGGTCGGTCAGCAGGCCGAGCTTTTCGATGGTGCGCTTGAAGCGACGCAGAGCGACGTCGAAGGGCTCGTTTTCTTTAACGCGGATGGTGGTCATTGATGAATCGTTGAACTGAAGTTGGCTCGGGGAGATCGAGGCCCAAAGCCGGGGTTCCTCAACTGAAATCTTTGGTGGCCGTTGAGGGAAGGCCAAAAGTTAGCCCGCGATTATAGCGCGGTTGCGCACGCATGGGCGCTCGCCCACGCCCATTGGAAGTTGTATCCGCCCAACCAACCGGTCACATCGACCACTTCGCCGATGAAATACAGACCCGGCTGCTTGGATTCCATGGTCTGCGACGACAAATCGCGGGTGTCGATGCCCCCGGCGGTGACCTCGGCCTTCTTGTAGCCCTCGGTGCCGCTCGGGGTGATCTGCCAGCGGGCAATGCGCTCGGAAAGCGCCGCCAGCGCCTTGTCGGCCGCTTCGTTGACGGGCCGCTGCAGAGCTGGGTCCTGCCCGACCCAGGCGTCCGCCAGCCGGGAGGGCACGAGCGAGGCCAGTTCGTTGGCGATGCGCTTCTTCGAGCGCAGCTTGGCCTCGCCCAGCGCCTCGGCCACGTCCGTGCCGGGGGCGAAATCGATGGTGAGCGGAGCGCCCGGCTTCCAATAGCTCGAAATCTGCAGCACTGCCGGGCCCGAGAGGCCGCGGTGGGTGAACAGCAGGTCTTCGAGAAAGGCCATCTTTTCCTTCTTCGCCCCGGTCTCGATCCGCACCGGCAGCGCCAGCCCGGCCAGTTCGGCATACGGCGCCCAGCCCTCGCCGCCGAAAGTCAGCGGCACCAGGGCCGGACGGGGCGTGACCACGCGCAGGTCGAACTGCTCGGCGATCCGGTAGCCGAAGTCGCTGGCGCCGATCTGGGGGATCGACAGGCCGCCGGTCGCAATCACCAGCTTCGGTGTCTCGATCACACCACGATCGCTCTCAATTCGATAGCTGCCAGCGCCCGCTGCATCGGCGGCTGCCGGAGAAAAAGCAATATTCCCCAGCTTGCACGGCTGCCACCGCGTCACCCCGCCGGCCGCGCATTCGGCCAGCAGCATGTCCACGATCTGCTGCGAGGAGCCGTCGCAAAAAAGCTGCCCCTTGTGCTTCTCGTGAAAGGCGATGCCGTGCTTCTGCACCAGCTCGATGAACTGCTGCGGCGCGTAGCGCGACAGGGCCGAGCGGCAGAAATTCGGGTTGTCGCCGATGAAGTGGCGCTGCGGCGCGCGCACGTCGAGGTCGCGATTGGTGAAATTGGCCCGCCCACCGCCCGAGATGCGGATCTTCTCGCCCACCTTCTCGCTGTGGTCGACCAGCAGAACCTTGAGCCCGCGCTGGCCCGCCACGCCGGCGCAGAACAGCCCGGCCGCACCGGCGCCGACCACGACGACATCGAACTGGAAATTGGCGCTCAAAACGGTCAGGGCCCATCCGCCGCCAGGATCGGCGGCGCGTTGTACTTCAGGTGCCCGATGTAGCGCAGCGGCTGCGTCGCGGCGATGGAGGGCACGTCGCCCTCGCGCATGTGCAGCAGGTCGGCCGGGCTCACCCAGCGCGGATCGGCCGCGGTGATCGGCAGGCCCGCCTGGCGGTAGGCCTCCAGCACGAACTGCGAGCAGAAGAACTGGTCGTCGCGGCTCGCGCCCAACTGCACCATGGCCATGCCGCTGATGCAAAAGTTGCTCACAGAAGACGGAATCAACGGCAGCTCGCAGAGGCGCCGGTTCAGCACGAAGGGCGCGTTCAGCAGCACGCCGGTGGTGTTGTAGCGCGTGCCGACCTGCGAGTTGGCCCAGGTGCGCAGCTTCGCAACGCCCGCGTCGTCGAGGCCGGGCACGCGAAAGGCCACCACCATCTGTTCCTCGGCCACCACGTCGGCCAGCGGCCGCGCGCGCACGCCGGTGCCCACGGCCTCGGCGATCAGCCCGTCGCCCAGGTACAGCAGCGCGTGGCTCACCGGCGAGAAGGTGCCCAGCCGGATGCCGAAGGAATTGACCGTCGCAATCGAGCTCAGCAGGATGTCGCCGGGCTCCAGCGCGCTGGCCGTGATGAGCTCGCCGCCGTTGCCAGGCGCGATGACCGAGCTTTGCACCCGCAGGCGCAGGCCCGAATCCTTGGTGGGCAGGTCGACCCGGGTGGCGCAGGCCGCGAGCAGCAGCGCAGCACCGGCCGCCGCCACGAGCGCGGCGGCGCGAACAAGAGCGGCCCGCATCATCCTTTCCAGACGAACGGGAACTTCAACTGCTTGAAGAAGCCGTTGGGCACGTAGTCGCCCAGCACGCCGTACTTCTCGGGCCAGAGCTTGGTGCTTTTCACCGCGGTGCCGAAGATGTAGTCGAGGAAGGCGTAATGCGCCGAATAGTTCTTGTCGAGCGCCTCGATGTCCTGGCTGTGGTGCCAGTGGTGGAAGTTGGGCGTCACGATGATGTAGCGCAGCGGGCCGAGCCGCACGCTCACATTGCAATGGTTGAAAACCGCCTGGAAGCCGACCACCACGATGTAGGCGTCGATCACTTCCTTGCTGAAGCCCAGCACGTAGATCGGCGCCAGCACCAGCGTGCGGGTGATCAAGAGTTCCAGGATGTGCTGGCGCGAGCCGGCCATCCAGTCCATGCTTTTGACGCTGTGGTGCACCGCGTGCAGGCGCCAGAGCACAGGCACCTCGTGATAGGCGCGATGCGTCCAGTACTGCACGAGGTCGGCCACCAGAATGATCAGCAGGATGCCCGCCCAGAACGGCAGGTTCCCCACCCAGCCGCGGATGCCGTCGTTGGCCGCCCAGCCGAAGAGCTTGTGCACCATGAGGTTGGTGGCCAGCAGCACGAAGCCCACGATCATGTGGTTCACCACGAAGTGATGAAAGTCGGTCTGCCACTCTTCGCGGAACACCGGCTGGTCTTTGCGCAGCGCGAACAGCTTCTCGATGAAGATGAAGATCAGCGACGAGCCCAGCAGATCGAGGATGAACCAGTCGAGGCCGATGTACGGCGTGTTGTCTGCGAAGTCATGCACCGGCACCTTGTGCCCGCCGAGCAGCGCCGACGCCACTACCAGCAGGAACGCGGCCGACGACAGCCAGCGCGAGCGGTTGAAGATGATGTTGACGAGCGAGAGCCCGCCCGAGACCACCAGTGCCACGAGCAGGATGTAGCGCATCACGTCGACGTTGTAGCTCTTGCGCAGCTCGGGCGTCGTGAGGTACTGCGGGAAGTGGAAGGCCAGCACCCCGAGGAAGCACAGGATCGCCAGGCTCAGGGCAATGGTTCCGGTGACGAGGCCGCGGCCGCGTTGCAGCTCGCCGTGGCTCGCCGTGAAGTCGTTCAGTTTGTCGAGCATGTCCGCCTCTCTCTATCGCTTGTGCTTTGTTGGAGCGCGATTTTAGGCGGCGTAGGATGAATCTCACATAGGCCGAACGGCCCGCCGTCTCAACAACGCCGCGGCACCCAGCGCGATTGCCATGACCAGCAGCGAAACGACGGTGGTCACCGTGCCCAGCGCATAGATCGACGGCGTGGTGACGGTCGAGGTCAGCCCCTGCAATTCGAGCGGCAGCGTGTTGACGTCGCCGATGGCTTGCGAGGTCCGGGCGATCTCGTCCCATGACAGCGTGAAGCCGAACATGCCGATGCCCACGATCGAGGGGCCGATCAGCGGCAGCACCACGAAGCGGAAGGTCTGCCACGGCGTGGCGCCGAGGTCGCGCGCGGCTTCTTCATACGCCGGGTTGAAGCGGTTGAATACCGCGAACATGATGAGCAGGCCGAAGGGCAGGGTCCACGTCAGGTGCGCCCCGAGGGCGGAGCTGAAGAGGCCGAGCGCGGTGCCATAGCCCTCGAGCAGCGTGGTCGCGTCCATCGCCGTGAGCACGCCCTTGATGCCGGTGTCGAGCAGCCGGAACTGCAGGCCGATGCCGAGCGAAATGATGATCGACGGCATGATCAGGCTCGCCACCGTGAGGAAGAACAGTGCGTTGCCGCCCTTGAGCTTCTTGCGGAACGCGAGCCCGGCCAGCACCGACAGAACCACGGTGAAGGCCATCACCACCGCGCCCAACGCCAGCGAGCGCCTGAAGGCCGCGCCGATGTCGACGGTGCCCAGCCCTTCGGCCAGCTTGTAGAACCAGTGCAGCGAGACGCCGCGCAGCGGGAATGTCAGGCCGCCTTCGGGGCCCTGGAAGCTCAGCACGACGATCGTGATCATCGGGCCGTACAGGAACAGAACGAACAAGGCGAACACGATCGCAAGGGGCCAGAAGCCGGGGGCACGCTGAGCGCCGATCGGTGTCTGCATGTCAGAGCTCCTTGCGAATATCGACCAGCCGGGTCAATCCCCAGATGATCATCAACACCACCGCCAGCAAAATCATTGCGTTGGCAGCGGCCAGCGGAAACTGCAGGTACGAGGTCTGCACCTGGATGATCTTGCCGATGGAGGCGATCTGCTGGCCGCCCATCACGCCGATGGTCACGAAGTCGCCCATCACGATGGTGATGACGAAGATCGAGCCGATCAGGATGCCGGTGCGCGACAGCGGCACCACCACGTTCCAGAGCGTCTGCCAGCCCGAGGCGCCCGCGTCGTTCGCCGCTTCGAGCAGCGACCGGTCGATGCGCATCATGCTGTTGAAGATCGGCACGATCATGAACATGGTGTAGAGGTGCACGAAGGCCAGCACCACCGAGAAATCGGAGAACAGCAGCCACTCGACCGGCTGGTTCACGAGGCCCGCGCCCATCAGCGCCTGGTTGACCAGGCCGTTGCGGCCCAGCAGCGGCACCCACGAGATCATGCGGATCACGTTCGATGTCCAGAAGGGGACGGTGCACAGCACGAACAGCACCGTCTGCATGGTCGACGAGCGCACGTGGAACGCCAGGAAGTACGCGACCGAAAAACCGATGAGCAGCGTGATGCCCCACACCAGCAGGCAGAACTTGAAGGTGCTGAGGTACGTGTTGAGCGTGACGCACAGGTCTCCGTTGTCGGTGAGGTGCGAGCAGCCCTCGAACAGGCTCAGGTAGTTGCGCAGCGTGACCGCGGGGATCAGCTCGTACTCGTTGAAATTCCACAGGCTGACCATCGCGACCAGCGCCAGAGGAATCAGGAAGAACAACAGAAACACCAGCGCGAACGGCGCCGCCTGCCACCACGCCTTCACGGTGTGAAGCGGGTTGGCGGCGGCGGAGGCGCGGGTGGCGGGAGCGCTCACGGAATCGAAAAGAAAGTCAGGCCGCGACGAACTCGTTCCACTTGCGCACCATGTACTCGTTCTCGTCCATCACCGCGTTCCAGCACGCGATGCCGCCCATGCGTTGCTCGTAGCTGCCGCCGTCGCGCACCGCACCGGCCTTGGCGATCACGTCGCCTTGCGGGCTCTTGATGTCCTGCGCGGCGGGCTTGCCTTCCATCCAGTAGGCCCACTCGTAGGCTTCCATCTTGGTCTTGGCGGTGTCCAGCACGGCGCTGTAGTAGCCCTGGCGATTGAGGTACGCGCCGGCCCAGCCGTCGAGAAACCAGTTGATGAACTCGTAGGCGCCGTCGAGCTTCTTGCCCGAGAGCGTGGCCGGCAGGCCGAAGCCCGAGGCCCAGGCGCGATAGCCTTCCTTCAGGGGCTGGAAGGTGCAGTCGATGCCCTTGCTGCGCACCGCAGTGACGGCGGGGGACCACATCGACTGGATCACTACTTCGCCCGAGGCCATGAGGTTGACCGACTCGTTGAAGTCCTTCCACAGCGCGCGGAACTGGCCGGCCTTCTTGGCTTCGATCAGGGTCTTGATCGTCAGGTCGATCTCGGCCTTGGTCATGTTGCCCTTGTCGGCGTACTTGTGGATGCCCTT
>Ga0163161_10000206_pt1 | contig 54119 bp, 43 predicted proteins | sample S45metaG_FD_129847 | JGI IMG/M metagenome (GOLD analysis project Ga0163161, IMG submission 129847) | Switchgrass rhizosphere microbial communities from Kellogg Biological Station, Michigan, USA - S4-5 metaG | ecosystem: Host-associated > Plants > Roots > Rhizosphere > Soil | place: USA... | reverse complement strand
GTATGCAATTCGTAAGTTAACGCTACTACAGCGGTTGGTGAAATATTCATTTAAATTAATTTATTGTAAATACTCTAATGCGTCCTCAACAGTGTTAACCGGCAACTGGCATACTTTATTTCGGCAAATATTTATTAAACTTATTATAGTGCTTTTAAATATTGCTGGGCAAAGATAAGTTAATTATTTACCTAACAAAAAAGATGCGCTGATTGTTCAGAAAAGAAGATGTTTTTTAGTACTAGTACAAAGTTTAGTGCTAAATTTTTTCTAGAAATCTGATAATTCATATAATAGACAGGATATTATGAGTGTCTAAATTTATCCATCAGCTTCTATCTGAAACTTCCTTTATTTAATTTATGATAACGGAATAGAAATTAATCATTTTTTTTGTGAATAATCATTTTCAATTATATTTAAAAAAAATTAACACTTTAATATGATAGAAAACAAAGGAGGTAATCATATTAAACATTACTCGATAAAAAAGTATTTACTCTACGGTACTCTACTCGTCTTTTGTTGTTATTGGTTCTTATCTTTTTATGATGCATTAAAAGCGATAAACTATGAGTTTAATGGGCCAGTTCAAAAAGTCAAACCATCTTCAGGGTATTATAAAACAATCACAGTAAACAACAAAGATTTTGATTTAGAATGGGTTAGATGGTATGATGATTTATATAGTATAGAAGTGGGTGATAGCGTAATTAAAAAAAAAGGCACGCAATGGATGGACCTAACCAAGAAAAAATGATTGTAAATTTACTCTAATGGCGTTCACTTTAAAACCTATAGAAATTCATTTGTAATGATTATACTATTTATCTATCAGCTTTAATGCGTCCTCAACAGTGTTAACCGGCAACTGGCATACTTTATTTCGGCAAATATAAACTTTTGTTTCATTGCTTTGCTTACCTTTTAACAGCGGTAAGTTACTTTTTGTTCCGCCCAATGTAATTTTGTTCGGAATGTAATGTCCGCTTAATTCTAATTTAATAACATCAGTTTCCAAACCGGTAATGGCAATTTCATTAATACCATAAATTTCATTCAATAGCTGAATGGCCCAGTTTGAATAGGCAGAACCATAAGTTTTGATCTTTGGATGAACCGCAGCAAGCATTTCTGAGGATTTTTCAGTATAAAGATCAATATCAAAAAGCAAACCCAGTTTCTTTAAATTCTGTGCCATGACAGAGTTTGAAGCTGGGATTACATTGTCCATTACTTCATGTTTACGGGCAATTAAATCTTCGCTTTCAGCCGAAGTATAGAAAAACATTGGCGAATGCGGATCAGTAAAATTGGTGATTACATAATCGGTCAGTGCTCTTGCTTCTTCCAACCAGTTTTCATCAAAATCAGCCTCATACAAAGCGATCAGGGCTTCGATAAAAAATGCATAATCATCTAAAAACCCGGTAATAGAAGCTTTTCCGTTCTTATAATTACGGTAAAGGCCGCCACTTTCTGATTTTAGGTGATTTAAAATGAAACGGGCTGCCGTAGCGGCTTTTTCATAATATTGATCATGATTTAAAACCTGTGCCGCATCTGCCAGCGATTTAATCATCATGCCGTTCCAGGCAGTTAAACATTTATCATCCAAACCTGGTCTAACCCTTTTGCTCCGAACAGCCAATAATTTTGCTTTCGCTGATTTTACCTTATCGTAAAGCACATTAACATCGATACCAAATTTTGCAAGCAAATCATCATCGCTGATGGTTTTACGCAAAATATTGGTCTGTTCTTCTTCCCAGTTCCCCTCTTCGCTAATGTTGTAATACGCGCCAATCAATTGGGCATCTTCGCCCAGCACCTGATCAAATTCTTTTTTGTCCCATACATAAAACTTGCCCTCCACACCTTCGCTATCTGCATCCAGCGCAGAATAAAACAAGCCATCGGTCGAGGTCATCTCATTAAAAACCCAATTTATGGTTTCTACTACAGTTTGTTTAAAAGAATCGAATTTGGTGCACTGATAAGCTTCTGCATATAAACTAACAAGCTGTGCATTGTCGTAAAGCATCTTTTCGAAATGTGGTACGTGCCATTGATCATCAACCGAATAACGGGCAAAACCACCACCAATCTGATCATAAATACCACCTCTGCTCATTTCTTCGAGCGTATGACAAACGGCTGTAAAAACAGATTCATCATCTTTTAAAAAGCCATAACGCAACAAAAATACCCAATTATTGGGCAGAGGAAATTTTGGTGCCCGGTTGTATCCTCCATATCCAATATCGAAATGGCGTTTCCAGGGATCAATAATTTCGGTTAAATGTTCGTTGCTATAAGTTTCTGTTGAAACGGCGGGAATTATTTTTTCACTGTCTTTAATGCCAGAAGTCAATCGCTCTGCATATTGAATGGCTTTATCGGGTTCATTTGCCCAAAGTGCGGCAACATTTTCTAAAATATTGATCCAATCGTTTTCCCGGAAATAAGTACCGCCATAAATCGGGCGTTGATCGGGTAAACAGATACAATTTAAAGGCCAGCCTCCACTGCCTGTCATGAGTTGGATGGCATACATATAAATCTGATCAATATCCGGACGCTCCTCACGATCGACCTTAATACAGATAAAATGCCGGTTCATCACTTCGGCAACTTCATGATTCTCGAAACTCTCGCGCTCCATTACATGACACCAATGACAGGCTGAATAACCAATACTGACCAATATCAGTTTGTTTTCCGCTTTGGCTTTCGCTAATGCCTCTGCACCCCATTCGTACCAATTAACAGGGTTATGCGCATGTTGAAGTAAATATGGTGATGAAGCGTGGATTAAGTTATTGGTATCTGACATGGCGGCTGATGTAAAATGTAAGCGGGAAAATGGAATATCATTTCGAGGCGTAAATCTATTAATAATCTACAAACCTGTTCCTATTTAGTTTTTGTTTTTATACTTTAGTTGGAAATCCAAATGATAAATGGAATTGAGCACAAATGAGTTATTTATTGCTATAAAGGAGATCATTAATCAATCTCGCTTAAAAATATTCCGTGCGGCAAATTCTGCATTGCTGCAATCTTATTGGCAAATTGGAAAACTTATTGTTGAGGATGAGCAACAGGGAAAGCTACGTGCTGCCTATGGAAAAGAAACTTTAAAAAACCTGTCTATTCAGTTAACGTTAGAGTTTGGGAAAGGTTTTGATGAAAGCAACCTACGAAATATTAGAAGCTTTTACAAATCATTTCCAATTCGTGACGCACTGCGTCACGAATTGAGCTGGACGCATTACCGACTTTTATCCAGATTAGATACTGAAGAGAGAAAAAGATTCTACATTAGCGAATCTATCACTTCAAATTGGAATAGCAGGGAATTGCAAAGACAGATAAATTCTTTATCTTATGAACGCGCTTTAACTGCACGTAAAGAAAATAACCCTACAACAAATATTCATAACTATATAAAAGATCCTTATATTTTTGAATTTCTAGGTTTAAATCCAAATATTAAAAACACTGAAAAAAGATTAGAATCCGCGATTATCGACCATCTTCAAAAATTTTTATTGGAATTTGGAAAGGGTTTTGCTTTTGTAGCACGACAACAACACATCGTAACAGATACTTCAGATTTTTTTATAGACCTTGTATTTTACAATTATATTTTAAAATGTTTTGTCATCATTGATCTTAAAACAACAAATATAAGCCACCAAAATATCGGGCAAATAGATATGTATGTTAGGATGTATGACGATTTGAAAAGAAATCATGGCGACAATCCAACAATTGGCTTATTACTATGTACCGAAAAGGATGAAACAATCGTAAAATATTCAGTTTTAAGCGATAAGAATCAGTTGTTTGCCAGTAAATACCTATTGTACTTACCAAAAGAAGAAGAATTAAAAGCAATCATAGAACAAGACAGACAACATTTTGAATTAGATAACCAATAAAAAATGAAAATCACACACACCGAAATATACCGCTTTAGCATCCCGATGGAACCCTTTGTGATTGCAACAGGAACCATGCATTTTGCCCAAAATGTATTGGTCAGGATTTATACCGATGCTGGCATTCATGGCATTGGAGAGTGTTCTGCTTTCCCGATGATTGTAGGCGAAACCCAGGAAACCTGTATTGCCATGGCGAAGGATTTCGCTGCTATATTAAAAGGGAAAGATCCTTTGGAAATTCCTGAACGGATGAATGATTTATTGGGCTACGCAGACCATAACAACACCATTAAAAGCGCTTTTGATATGGCATTATTTGATATTGCCGCCAAAAATGCAGGATTACCGCTTTATAAATTTCTTGGTGGACAAAAACGTACCATCGAAACCGATATGACCATTGGTATTGATACACCCGAAGGAATGGCTGCTACAGCCTTGAAATATAAAAGTCAGGGCTGCCGCATTATTAAAATCAAATTGGGTAAAAAAGTTCATGATGATATAGAAAGGGTTAAACACATCCGAGAGGCTGTTGGTGAAGAATTGACGCTTCGGTTAGATGCCAATCAGGGCTGGAGTTTTGATGATGCTTTATTTGCTTTAGGTGAATTGGAAAAATACAATATCGAATTCTGCGAACAGCCTATGCGTACCTGGTACGATGATCAACTCCCGGAGTTAAATGTAAACTCACCAATTAAGTTAATGGCCGATGAAAGCTGTTATAACCATCACGATGCCCGTAAACTGATCAACAGCCAGTCTACCACCTATTTAAACATTAAATTTTCGAAATCAGGAGGGATTTTAGAAGCGCAAAAAATCCATGAAGAAGCTTTGCAACGCGGTGTAAAATGCATGATTGGCAGTATGCTCGAAAGCAGAATTGCCTTGAGTGCTAACCTACATTTTGCCTTGGCAAGTCCTAATGTGGAGTTTTTCGACTTGGATACAGCATTATTGGGGCATTTGGTCGATCCTGTAGTTGGTGGCTTAACTTACAACGGTTACTTTCTTGATGTTCCTGAAGAAATCGGTATCGGCGCCGAAGCAGATGAATTTTTCTTAGAAAAATGTGAAAGCTGGACGGTTTAGCTATACCAGTTTGGAGTTGAGTATTCGGCGCCTGGAGTCGGTTAACCGATTTAAACAATTAACCGGTTAACCTCATCTAATGAACCAATAACCTATCCAACGCCAAACTGTCGCCATTAAAAGCATTAAAGTCAACTATATGACCAATGCCGTTAATTTTGGCCTTATCAGAATGCTGCCAAAATTTCCAGCGGCTTTTATCCATGCGTAACTTGGGTTGATAATAGTGCGCAATCCACAAGGGGTAATCGTCAAAATGATCAACCAGATAATCTTCGTAAAACTTAAGCCCAGTGTAAACGATTGGTCTGACTTTTGTTTTCAGTTCAACATAATTAAGGAAATCAGAGAGTTCTGCCCGCATTTTTAAGGGAGAAACACCATCTAACGATTCGATATCAACAACCGGAGGTAAATCCCCTTTTTCTATATTCACTACCTGCAAGAAAAACTTAGCCTGCGTTTTACCATCCTTTTTCGGTCTGAAAAAGTGATAAGCACCACAGATAATGCCCGATTTTGGCGCCTCTCTCCAGTTTCGTTGAAAATATGGGTCAACCAGCATCAATCCTTCGGTGGCTTTAATAAAGGCAAAACGGATACTCACCTCATCTTCTTTCATTTCTTTAACCTTTTGCCAGTTTATTTTGCCCTGGTAATAGGAAACATCGATACCGTGAATGGTATATTTTTGGGGGATTTTGATATTAAAACTTTCATAAGTTCTGTAATTGGGATCCTGTCCCCAATCTTTAACCCAGCGCCAGGTGGCAACAAAACTTCTCAGTACATAACCATAATAAAATGGAGAAAGTAAAACCAACAATAAACCAGCGATAACCAATTTAAGCTGAACGGATATAGCGCTTTTCTTTTTTTTGCTCGCGGCAGATTTTCGGGTTCCAGTTTTCCTAACGGCAGGTTTTCTGGCAACAGGTGTTTTATTTACAGGGGTTCTTTTCTCTGGCGGCATTTGATCGGTTTCCGGATGCAAATTTGTAAAAAATTACCCGATATTTTTCGCCGATCTTTTTTTAGTTGATCACCGGATATTGAATTCAGATGATCAATTAATACGCTGGCTTTTGCTATTTTTACGGCATCCAAATATATCATGTTCAAACTCATTTTTAACACTTACAAAACCTCTTTTAGTGGATTAAGCAGAGAAACCTGGCTTTTGAGCTTTGTGATCCTCTTTAACAGATTTGGAAGCATGTCGGTTCCGTTTATGGGACTATTTGTTACCCAAAGCTTGCATAGATCAGTAACAGATGCGGGTTTGATCATTATTCTATTTGGTGTAGGTTCTGTTCTGGGTTCAGCAACAGGCGGTAAATTGACTGATATGATCGGTTTCCGCCCGGTACAGGTCTTATCTTCCATCATAAGCGGGTTGTTGTTTATTTTATTCTCTACCCTCACCCACTTTTATAGTCTGTGTATCCTGGCCGTAATCATCAGTTTTTTTTCTGAGGCTTTCCGTCCGGCCAACTTCACAGCGGTTGCCCATTACGCCGCAGAAGGTACTTTAACGCGATCATATTCTTTAAATAGGTTGGCTACAAACATGGGCTGGTCTATAGGGATCAGTTTTGCAGGTATAATTGCTTCTATTAATTATAGGCTACTCTTTATTGTTGAGGGTGTGGTGAGTATTATCGTTGGTTTATTGATACTGTCATTTTTGCCACAGGTAAAAGGTTTCATCAAAAAGGCCAAAGAAACAGCCCATAATATGGTCATAACGAAACCATGGCAAGATGCTTTCTACGTGAAATTTATCCTTCTTACCACCGTATTTATTACCTGTGCTTTTTTAATGTTCAGGATTGTGCCCGTATTTTTTAAACAAGAATGGCATATTGACGAATTTGCCATTGGTATTATCATCGGGATCAATGGTGCCGTTATCGCCTTGTTTGAGATGGTGATGATCAATAAAATTGAAGCAAAAAAGTCGCCCATGTTTTTTATCGTCATAGGCGCTGTTCTATTTTCTGCTGCATATATAATACTAAGCACTCCTGTAAGTCTTCATGTGGTTATGGCGATATTAACCATTGTTGTTTTTACTGCCGGGGAGATGCTCACATTACCCTTTATCAATACCATCGTCATCAGCAGAAGTAACGCTCACAATAGAGGCTTATATGCTGCAGGTTATACCTTAAGCTGGTCGTTCGCGCAACTTGCAGGTCCATATCTGGGCTTTTTAGTAGCTGAAAACCTCGGTTATAACTGGCTTTGGTTAGGGCTTGCCTGTATGCTTTTATTATGTGCATGGGGATTTGACACCTTAAATAAAAAGCAGGCAAAAATTGTTTTAGAAAAAAGTAAAGTTCAGCTGGAAATTGAATAAAATCCAGCTGAAGGATAATTATTTTACTTTTTCGGCTTTTACACCTTCGTTTGTGATTTTTACAGGAAGAATATTGCCATCAGCGTCAAATTTCATCTCATCAATGCAGGTAACACGATGATTACCATCGGTTTCAGTTAATGGCCTACGGTGATAAACAATATAATAATTTCCTTTTTTCTCATTGATAATTACAGAGTGATGGCCTGCACCAGTTGCAATTGCCGCATCTTGCTTCAAGATTTTACCCACCCTTTTAAACGGGCCAAATGGCGAATCGCCCACTGCGTAAGCTACAGAGTAATCGGGGCCAGTCCAACCGCCTTCGCTCCACATAAAGTAATACTTACTATTCCTGATAAACATATATGGTCCTTCTACGTAATTATCCGGTGTAATTTCTTTGAAGGTTGTTCCATCATCGAAAGGCACAAAGCCACTAAAATCTTTATTCAGTTTGGCAATATTACAATGTTTCCACCCCCCATAAATCAAATAATACTGACCGTCTTTATCTTTGAATACAAACTGATCAATAGGTTGTGCGCCATTATAAAATTTATCAACCAAAGGTTTGCCAAGGTGATCTTTGTACGGTCCTTCTGGTTTATCGGCAACGGCAACACCAATTCCACCTACTTCATTATCGCTCTGGATATCGTTAGCACCAAAAAACAGGTAATATTTCTTATCCTTTTGAACAATTGCAGGCGCCCACATGGCTTTATTTGCCCATTTTATGGCAGCAGTATCCAGTATATGGGGATGTTTTTTCCATTTCACTAAATCATCCGATGAAAAGGCATCTAAAAATACCTGTTCCTTATATTTTGCAGAGTATGTAGGATAAACCCAATATTTGTTGTTAAAAATAGCCGCATCAGGGTCTGCATACCAACCTTGAAAGATTGGATTCCCAGATTGGTTAATCGTTTTAGTATCCTGAGCGAAAGAAGTAAGCCCCGATAAAAGTAAAAGAGAAGAGAATAGGTATTTCATGGTACCAATTTAGAAAAAAATCTGTGGTTAAAAAATTAAGCGCTAAAATCCATTGATTGAAATCAATAGCAATGAATCTTTAAAACCACGGTTGGAGATAAAAAAATGATTTGGGAAGCAAAAGCTGTCCTGCTTATTTTCAAAAAAAGCAAATAAAAATCCCTGTCTAAAAAAATTAAACAGGGATAGCCATCGACTACGCTCGAACCGACAAATAATAGATTTATTTACTCAGTTCTGCAAAATATTTATGGAATAAAGGCAAGGTCTCGATTCCTTTATAATAATTGTAAATGTCGTATTTCTCATTTGGGGAGTGCAATGCATCGCTATCTAAACCGAAGCCAAAAAGCACTGATTTAATACCTAACACATCTTCGAACAAGGCCACAATCGGAATACTTCCACCACCACGTGTAGGAATTGCTTTTTTGCCAAAGCTATCTTCAATTGCCTTTTCTGCAGCCTGGTAAGCAATGCTATCCGTTGGGGTTACCACCGGTTCGCCACCATGATGAGGGGTAACTTTAACCTTAACATTTTTAGGTGCAATGCTTTCAAAATGTTTGGTAAAAATTTCAGCGATTTCTTCAGAACTCTGGTGTGGAACCAACCGCATGGAGATTTTTGCATTGGCCTTGCTTGGCAGTACGGTTTTTGCGCCTTCACCAATGTAACCACTCCAGATTCCGTTAACTTCCAATGTTGGGCGGGTACCGGTACGCTCTAATGTAGAATAACCTTTTTCTCCCCAAACTTCCTCTATATCAAGGTCTTTCTTATATTCAACTTCATCGTAAGGTGCAGAGTTTAATGCATTTTTCTCCTCATCGGTTAATTCTACCACTTTATCATAAAAAGCAGGAATAGTGATGTGGTTATTTTCATCGTGCAACGAAGCGATCATTTTACAAAGAATAGTAGCCGGATTGGCCACCGCTCCACCATAAACACCAGAGTGTAAATCGCGGTTAGGACCAACCACTTCTACTTCCATGTAAGCCAGACCACGCAAGCCGGTTTCTATTGACGGGTGCTCCATACTGATCATCGAGGTATCAGAAATTAAAACCACATCAGCTTTTAAACGTTCGGCGTTATCTTTTACGAAAATACCCAGATTAGCAGAACCTACCTCTTCTTCTCCTTCGATCATGAATTTCACGTTGCAAGCCAAAGTACCGGTTTCCATCATCAGCTCGAATGCCTTTACGTGCATATAAAACTGACCTTTATCATCACATGCACCACGTGCATAAATTTTGCCATCACGTACAGTTGGTTCGAAAGGCCGCGTATGCCAAAGCTCTAATGGATCTGCAGGTTGAACATCGTAGTGTCCATATATTAAAACAGTTGGTAAAGAAGCATCTATAATTTTTTCACCGTAAACAATAGGATATCCTGCAGTTGGGCAAATTTCGACCTGATCAGCTCCAGCATCTTTTAATTTCTGTGCCACATAATCGGCAGTTTTTAAAACATCGCCTTTGTATTTCGGATCAGCACTAACCGATGGAAAACGCAATAACTCAAACAGCTCATCTAAAAAACGTTGTTTGTGCGTTTCTACATAATTTTTAATCTCTTGCATAACAAAATGAATTTGGACAAATATAGGCTTTAGCAAATAAATGGCACAGTAAGCAGCTATAATTAAACGCACACAAATTAAATATTTCACTTGTAACCAGATAGTTAATGAGCGTAATTATTTTTTTCTGATGAAAAAATCATCCTACTATTTTTTTAAATTCAAAACCCGTCTTTTAACAGATACAAAAAATGGTTTAACGTTTGTAAAAAAGAAAGAAGCAGCATTATTTATATTTAGTTTTTTGTAAATTGCGCCCAATAACAGATCCTTAAATCCTGTAAGAAAGAATTTTAACAATGAAGTTTGGCGCAAAAGTATTTTTATCTCTGCTGCTGCTTCTGTTTATCCGCATTTCTTCTTTCGCTCAAGCTCAAAATCCTACACGTGTAAGTTGCCCGGAAGCGGCCCAATATTATTCGAAAGACAGCATAAACATCGTAACTTTTGGAGCCAGCACAGTAGAAGGTGTAAATGGCCTTGGTTTCCAGACTCTGCTTCAGAACAATTTTTCAAACTGTTACACCAATAAGTTAATCGATATTACCAACCATGGCATTGGCGGGCAGACTACTTTTCAAGGTTTGCTCAGGATTGACAATGCCATAGCGAATAGAACCGGCTTTATTGTGATTAATATGGGAATTAATGATGCCCTTGCCATGATTGGCGGCAAGGGTAGCGTAGCCGAAACTGTAGCCAATATGCGGGTATTTATCACTTCAAGTTTGAAACAAAAACTGGTACCTATATTATGTACACTTCAATTTGTTGATGATAGGACCAATAAAAGTTATATTGCGGTAAATGCAAACATCAGGAATATTAACGCGGCTTACAGAAAATTAGCAACCGAGTATAAAATTTATCTTGCGGATATAAATGCAGCGATGAGACGCGATTTTTCTTTATATCAGGATGCCTTTCACCCCAACGCCCGTGGCTACAGACTGGTGAGTTATGTTATTTTTGATGCCATCAACAAAGCTATTTTTGATAATTTCCTCAAGTTTACGGTTTCTCAGAATTACCCGAACCCCGCGGCAATGCAGACCTTTATCGATGTGGTTTTACCAGAATCTGATAAGCTTAATATCCAGATTTACGATTTAATGGGCCGCCTCGTTAAAACCGTGGTAAATGAATACCTCAATACCGGAAAACATACGTTAGAGATCAATACCTCGACTTTTGTGCCCGGCATTTATTTTTTCAAGATTTCTTCTGATTCAGGCCAGTATAATACGGCAAAAAAGTTTATTGTAGCGAGGTAACAAAAGATTTAAATATTAGTCTACATAGAAGACTAGTATGTTTTTATATCTTTAGCCATGCCTGCAGATTCCCTATTCACCAATGAAACCATTGATCTTGAACAACTTCCAAGATACGAAGAGATACCGTTAAAGCAACCACACCCCCATTACTGGAAAATTATCCGCATCAACCTGCTGATCATTTTTGGTATACTGGGCGTTGGAGTTGGTACACTACTATTATTTGTTGATGAGGTTAGACCCAATGCCTTATGGATAATCCCCGTTTACTTTGCCCTGGTGGTTATTTTCTTTTTGTTGTACTACTTAAGCTTTAAAAAACGTGGTTATGCAGTACGTACCCACGATGTAATATATAAAAGTGGGATTATTGCCGAATCTACTACAATTGCTCCTTTGAATAGAATCCAGCATATTGAACTAAATGAAGGTATTTTCTCCAGGATTTATAAATTAGGATCACTACAGCTGTTTACCGCAGGTGGTCAAAGCGGGCATATCCACATTTCGGGCATTGCCATTGATGAAGCAAAAAGCATCAGGGACTTACTGCTGAAAAAATTAGATCTACTTGAAAACCCAACGACTGAACCGGAAGCGTAATGGACAACGATTTTAGTAAACCACAGCGCGAATCGGCCTTTGGCATTATTGTAATGGGTGCTCATACGTTTTTGCAGATTTTTAAAGCAACCTTCTTCGTATTTATTGCAGCATTTATAAAAATGCCGGCAACTACATTTACCTATCTTTTATTAGGCATTGCCGTTATTTTATTGATCAGTTTCTTTTTTGCATACCTATGGTACCTGAAATTCACTTTCTTCCTTGATAAGGAAAAACAAGAATTTGTGGTAAATAAAGGAATATTTAACCGCGACCAGCTCATTATTCAACTGGATAAAATTCAGCAGGTGAACATTAACCAGAATATTTTGCAGAAAATTATTGGGGTTTATGGTTTAAAAATTGATACAGCAGGTGCACATGGAGACGAAGTAAGCATAAAAGCAATCGATGAAACCTCTGCCTATAATCTAAAAGAGCATTTACTGAACAGAAAGGCAACAGTTGAAACACAGGTTGAAACTGAATATGAAAATCATCTTGCTGAAGAAGCCCCATTTTTAAGAATAAGCGCGTGGACTTTATTAAAAGTAGGGTTAACCTCCAATTACGGACAAAGTTTGGCCCTACTCGCTGCTTTTTTCTACACTGTCATTTATGAGGGCAGGCAGCTGCTCGATGTTTTTAAAATTGATAAAGATGCGATTCAGAGCACGGTAACGGGCATGCTGACTATTGTCACTGTTTTTATTTTAATTGCATGCCTTTTGGTGGTGCTACTGATTATCAATCTCGTTAGAACATTCTACAAGTATTTCGAATTGGAAATCAGTCAGCATAAAAATACGCTATTACTTTCATCAGGATTGATCGCCAAGAAAAATACACTAATCAGTCCGAATAAGGTACAGATTTCAAAATACAGCCAGAATTATTTCCAGAAAAAGATGAACATGCTGAATATGAGTTTAAAGCAGGCACATTTCGGCCAAAGTAAAAAAGGGCATGAAATGCAGGGGAATACCTTAGAAATACCTGGCTGTAATCCTACTGAAAGAGATGAACTGCTAAAAATGATATTAGGTTCAGCCCCTTTAAAAGGGAAAACTTTTATCCCCGACTGGCGTTTTTTGAATTTACCCATTTTTTTTAAACTGGTTTTACCTGTTGCCATATTCCTGATCATAGCGTTTAAGATACCAGAGGTAAAACCATATATCGGTATTGCGATAGCCTATTTTATAATCGGCATTTTAATGATCTACATCAGTTACAGAAAACACCGGATTTCGGTAAACCAGCAATTTATCATCAAAAAAAGCGGTATTTGGGATATTTCGACCGAAATTGTAATGCCAAATAAAATTCAGGCGATTACTACTTTTCAATACCCATGGCATAAAAGTATAGATGTTGGTCATCTTTCTCTACACACTGCTGCCGGGCAGATCCATTTTAAGTATGGGAATTATACCGAAATTAAACAACTGGTAAATTGTTGGTTGTATCAGGTTGAAAGTAGAAATGAAGATTGGATGTAAGCCCCAATTAAGGCTATTGTTTATAGATTTAGCGTAACGGATAGCTCATCCGCTACGCATATCATGTTTCTTATTTTTTGCCTTACAACGTCATAATTCCTTTAATGTTTCCTACCTGTTTATAAACAGCGATCACCTCATCAGCATTTTGCATTTTCTTTTTTACCGTTATCGAAACATATTTTCCGGTTTTCGAAGGTTGCTCAATAAATTCATCATCAGGCAAAATGGCACGTAAGTCTTTTATTTTATCTAACCCACCAGTTATAATAAATTTAAAATTGTAAACCCCTGGAAACTGCTCAACACTTTCCAATTTCTCTTTTAAATTGGCATAAATATCTGCATTTGTCCCTTCCGGGATATCAGAAAACTCAATATCCTTATTTATTTTTTTCTCTTCCATAACCCTAACATATCAAATTCTATACCCAAATCATGAGGGTGTAATTCTGACAGCGTACAACATTTATTTCATAAAAAAACCAGCCACTTTGCGCGAATCGAAGCAAAACATGATGACAATATTGGCTTGGTTTTACCCAAAGTCTCCTAAGGGGCCCAGGTACCCAAATCTAATCTTCTGGTCTTTGCATTTATTTATCTATTGCAAGAAAAATTCTGAAACATGCTCAGCATAACGAACGACTGGGTTTTAAACTAATTACTAACAACTTTGGCAAAAAGCCCTAAGAATTGTTATTTTTGAACCTCAAAAAAACAGGAGCCGATTTGGATTATTTAGCAGGATTAAACCCACAACAAAGAGCAGCAGTAGAAAACACGAAAGGACCGGTAATGATTGTTGCGGGTGCTGGTTCGGGCAAAACCAGGGTAATTACTTACCGAGTTGCCCACCTTATTCAGACCGGTACCGACCCCTTTAATATCCTGGTTTTAACCTTTACCAACAAAGCGAGTAAGGATATGCGCGAGCGTATCGGCAAGGTGGTTGGTGCGGAGGCAAAAAACATATGGATGGGTACCTTCCACTCTGTTTTTGCGAAAATTTTACGTGTGGAAGCCGAAAAAATCGGGTATCCGAACAATTTTACCATTTACGATACCGATGATAGTAAAAGTGTAATCCGCGCCATTTTGAAAGAAATGCAGCTGGATGATAAATTATATGCTGCAAATTTTGTCTTCAATAGAATCTCCTCAGCCAAAAATAATTTAATTTCCTGGGGTGAATACCAGGCCAACGACCAGATTCAGGCCGAAGATATTCAAAACAAACGCCCGTTAATCGGCCAGATTTATGAAACTTATGCCAAACGTTGCTTTAGGGCAGGCGCAATGGATTTTGATGATTTGTTGTTTAAAACCAATATTCTGTTAAAAGAACATCCAGAAGTATTAAACAAATACCAGCAGAAATTTAGATACCTGATGGTAGATGAGTACCAGGATACCAACTTTTCGCAGTACACCATTGTAAAAAAATTGGCCGCTGCCTATCAGAATATCTGCGTGGTGGGTGATGATGCACAAAGTATTTATGCTTTTCGTGGCGCAAATATCCAGAATATCTTAAACTTCGAACGCGATTACCCTGACTTAAAAGTTTATAAGTTGGAGCAGAATTACCGTTCTACCCAAAATATTGTCGACGCGGCAAGCAGTATCATCGCCAACAATAAAAATCAGCTCGAAAAGAATGTGTTTTCTGAAAATGCAGAGGGAGATAGAATTAAAGTTTCGCGTGCGTTTACCGATAACGAAGAAGGTAAACTGGTTGCCGAAGCTATTATTCAGGAGCGCAGTACAAAGGGCTATCAACACAACGATTTTGCCATTTTGTACCGTACCAATGCACAAAGCCGGGCCATGGAGGAAGGTTTACGCAAGCTGAATATTCCTTACCGTATATATGGCGGTCAATCTTTCTACCAACGGAAGGAGATTAAAGATTTAATCGCGTATTTCCGTTTAACTTTTAATCCGAAGGATGAAGAGGCCATAAAACGGGTGATCAACTATCCTAAACGCGGTATTGGTGATACTTCGATCGACAAGATTATCGTTGCAGCAGACCAGCATGGAAAAACCATGTGGGACGTAATTTCTAGTGCACACGAGTATGTTGATGGCCGTTTAGCAAATCAACTGAACGATTTTGCGATGATGGTACAAAGCTTTCAGGCAGAAGCGAAAAAACTCGATGCTTATGATACCGCTTTATTTATTGCTCAACACGCAGGTATTTTAAAGGAATTGTATACAGATGATAGTGTTGAAGGACGTGCGCGATACGAAAATATCCAGGAATTATTAAACGGTATCAAAGAATTTGCCGAACGTGAAGATATCGAAGAAAAAGGCCTTGACATTTTTATGCAGGATGTTGCCCTCTTAACCAATGATGATAAAGATGGCGATAAGAACAAGGATACTGTATCATTAATGACGATCCACTCGGCGAAAGGTTTGGAGTTTAAAAACGTTTTTATAGTAGGTTTGGAAGAAAATCTGTTCCCTTCGCAGATGTCGTTAACCAACCGTACCGATCTGGAAGAAGAACGCCGTTTATTTTATGTAGCCATTACCCGTGCTGAAGTAAAACTGACGCTTACTTATGCTACTTCACGTTACCGCTGGGGAACTTTAACCAACTGCGAACCAAGTCGTTTCATAAACGAAATCAGTCCCAGGTTTTTAGAATTGGATGTTAAACCCGCCAAATCTACCAGTTTTGAGGGCAATTTTGATGACGACCGCAAATCGTGGACTTCTCAGCCCCGCGATTTCATGAGCAAGCCTAAACCTGCAGGTGCCGCTACTTCTGCCCCACCAGTACGCCCGAAAACAACATCGTTACTGGCAAAAGCGCACGTGCCCACACCTGGTTTTACACCATCACAACCGCACGAATTTCAGGGTGGCATGGAAGTGGAACACGAAAAATTCGGTTTCGGAAAAATCATCAGTTTAGAGGGAACTTTACCAGACGTTAAGGCAACTGTATTTTTCCAGGGCTTAGGCAATAAACAACTGCTGCTCAAGTTTGCAAAGCTGATGATTGTAAAATAAGGATAGATTTCCATTTAGCCACGGAAACTCAGAAAAGGACAATTAACAGAAATTCGTCATCCTGTCCCGATTTTACATTGGGATCAGGATCTTAAAAGATTAACATAATAGATGCAGAATCAAGTTCAGCATAACGATAGCTTTTGAAAATTGCGCCCAACGCTATGCCCGCTGCGCTTTACTCTCAGCGTTCTCTGCGGTTAAAAACGCTATGGTTAAAAACTTGAAAAACCACAAAATTATCCTTAATATTGGACTCGGTTCTCCCGATTACAAACCATGCAACTTACCAGGTTAGAAATTAAAGGTTTTAAGAGCTTTGGCGATAAAGTGACCATCAATTTTAATGAGGGAGTTACAGCTATTGTTGGGCCTAACGGTTGCGGAAAATCTAATGTAATCGATGCCATGCGCTGGGTTTTGGGCGAACAGAGTACCAAAGCCTTGCGTTCAGAAAAGATGGAGAACATCATTTTCAACGGGACAAAAAACCGTAAACAGGCACAGCTCGCTGAGGTATCCTTAAGCTTCGATAATACCAAAAACATTCTTCCTACAGCATATTCGCAGGTTACGGTAACGCGTAAACTTTACAGAAATGGTGATAGCGAATACCGCTTAAATGATGTGCAATGCAGATTAAAAGACATTACCGATCTGTTTTTGGATACCGGAATTGGCTCTGATAGTTATTCGATCATCGAGCTGAAAATGGTTGACGAGATCATTACCAATAAAGAACATAGCCGCCGCTCCCTGTTTGAAGAAGCATCGGGTATCTCTAAATACAAATTACGTAAAAAACAGACTTTCAGCAAGTTAAAAGATACTGAAGCCGACTTAGAGCGTGTAGAAGATTTACTTTTCGAGATTGAAAAAAATCTAAAGACCTTAGAAAATCAGGCACGTAAAGCAGAACGTTACTATAAGTTAAAAGAGCAATACCGCGAATTAAGCGTTCAATTGGCTACACATCGTATTGCATTTTTCCGTACTGATTTAAATGCTTTAGAAACACAGGAACAAAACCAACAGGTAAACCGTACAGAACTCAGCAACAAAATAGATACTGGTGAAGCTGAGCTACAAAAGCTTAAACTGGGTAGTATCAGCCAGGAAAAGAATCTTTCAGTACAGCAAAAAGCTACAAATGAGTTTGTTTCCAAAATCCGTGCCTACGAAAGTGAGAAAAAAGTAAAGAACGAACAGATGCGTTTTTTACAGGAGAAAGAAACACGTTTGTCCGGCGAACTTGAAAAAGATAAAAACCAGGTTAATCACATTAAATACAATATCAAGCGACTAAATGAAGAAGTCGTAACAGAAACAGAGGTCTTCAACAAACTGGAATCTGATTTAAAAAGCTTAAAATCTGCGCTCGATACTTTACGTGAGCAGCAACAAACCGAGAAAAACAGAATTGATAACCTGATCAAATCTGTTAATGAGCTGCAAAATCAAGTATACCAGTCGCAAAAGGAAATTGATATCCTGAACATCCAAAAAGATGCTTTGGTACAGGAAAGCAACCGCAATGTAGATGATACCGAAACCAAAACCCTTGAATTAAAGGCTTTTGACCATGCTTTGGCCGAATTGGATATTCAGGTAAGAGATAAGCAGGCCAATATCAAAAACCTCACAGCAGCTGAGGAAATCTTAAAGGAAAAACTGGCTGGTTCAGAAATCAACCTAAGTTCGAACAAGGAAAAACTGACGGCCGAAAACCGTAAAAAAGATGCCAAACAAAACGAATATAACCTCACAAAATCGCTGGTTGATAGTTTGGAAGGTTTCCCCGAATCGATCCGTTTTTTAAAGAAAAACAATGCTTTTGCAAAAAGTGCCCTGCTCCTTTCTGATATTTTATTCTGTAATGAAGATTACCGCATTGCCATAGAAAATTACCTCGAACCGGTAATGAACCATTATGTTGTAGATCAGTATGCAGATGCCGTTCAGGCGATTAACCTCTTAACCGATGCGAGTCGAGGACGGGCTAACTTTTTCATTCTAGAAAATGTTCCCGATAAAAACCCGGTTATTGGTACGCATGAAGGTCTGGTTTCGGCTTTATCGGTTATTGAGGTCGACAAAAAATACCAGCACCTTTGCAATTTGCTTTTGCAAAACGTATACATTGCAGTGGCTGAACAAGAAAATCTATTTAAAACAACGCCAACTGATAGTTTAACCATCCTGGCCAAAAATGGAAAATATGCCCAAACTAAATTTACTTTAGCAGGTGGTTCAGTAGGTTTATTTGAAGGTAAAAGGATAGGTCGTGCCAAAAATTTAGAAAACCTGGCGAAAGAAATCAAAGCTTCCGAATCGCTGATCAATCAGTATAATGCGGCGATAAAAGCCGAAACTGACAATATTTTTGAATTAAAAGAAGCGTCTAAAACCAATCAGATCAGTGCTTTGCAGCAAGAAATGAACCGTTTAAACAACGAACACATTTCGGTACAAACCCGTCGCGACCAATATCAGGAGTTTATTACCACGAGCGAAAACCGTAAAACGGATATCGCCCAAAAAATCGTTTCGATAGAAAAAGCGCTTTCCGAAAAACTGCCAGCACTGGTTCAATTGCAAAAAGACCAACAGGAAGCACATGTTAATCTACAGGAACAACAACTTAACTATCAGGAAATTGCCGATCAGGTAAACGAAAGCGCCGGTAAATACAACCAGGATAACATCCGTTTCCACCAGCAGCAAAATAAATTATCGGGTTTAGAAAAAGATTTAGATTATCGTTTTGTACAGGAAGAAGCTTTAAATAAACGTATAGCCCAAAACGACAAAGAATTACAAGAAGCTTTGATCCAAATTACGGCAACATTGCAACATACCGATCTTAACGACGATACCCTTTTAGAAATGTATCAACAGCGTGAAGAGATGGAAAAAGGCCTGGCGGAAGCTGAGCAAGCCTACTTTACCAGTAAAGGAAGCATTAACGAGGTTGAAAACGACCTTACCAATATCCGTAAAACCCGCGAAGAAACTGATTTTCTGCTAACTGAAATCAAGGATAAAAAGAATGCCTTAAAAATTGATCTCAATGCATTAAAAGAACGTTTAGCTGTCGAATTCAACATTGATATTAATGATCTTTTGGAAACCGATCACGAGATTGAAGCTTTAGAAAGCGAGTTCGAACTGCGCCAAAAGGTTGAGAAAATGAAACGCCAGCTCGACGAGTTTGGTGCCATTAACTCGATGGCCATGGAAGCTTTCAAAGAAATGGAAGAACGTTACACGTTCATCCAGAATCAGAAAAAGGACCTTAATGCAGCCAAAACCGATCTTTTACAAACCATTAAAGAGATAGACGATACCGCTAAAGATAAATTTATGCAGGCCTTTACCCAGGCCCGTGAACACTTCATCGTCGTTTTTCGTTCATTATTCAATGAAGAAGATAGCTGCGATCTCATTTTATCCGACATTAACAACCCCCTGGAGGCTGATATCGATATTATCGCCCGCCCAAAAGGGAAAAGACCGCTATCGATCAACCAGTTATCTGGTGGAGAAAAAACTTTAACGGCCACCGCCCTATTGTTTTCGCTGTACCTGTTAAAGCCTGCGCCATTCTGTATTTTCGATGAGGTTGATGCACCTTTGGATGATACCAACATCGATAAATTTAATAATATTATCCGCAAGTTCTCCGATCAATCGCAGTTTATCATCGTATCGCACAACAAACGCACCATTGCCAGCACGGATATTATTTATGGCGTAACCATGGTGGAACAAGGTGTTTCGAGGGTTGTAGCGGTTGATTTAAGAGAAGTGGCAGCTTAGCTAGTCTATATCTATATAGGATTGTCATGCTGAATTATTTCAGCATCTTTCATGCAATATAGACCCTGAAATGAATTCAGGGTGACGCTTATACATATAATTAATATCTTTATAAAAAACGGATACCTATCACTTCGAATGATAAAATAATGATCCTAACTATCAGAACATGAAAATCCTGTATATCCTTCCCTTAGCCATGATGCTAAGTTGCTGTTCATCAGTAAAAAATCAAAATACTGCTACTTCAGGCAAACTTGATACTCAACTGTTAAAAGATGTTGAAGTACTATCATCAGATGCTTATCAAGGCCGAAAAACGGGCACAAAAGGTGCAGAAATGGCAAGGGCATATATTATTGAAAGATTTCAAAAATTAGGTTTAAAATCCTATCCACAACATGTGAACTACGCACAGGAATTCACTTTTAATGGAAGAGGTAATACAAAGATAAATGGTACCAACGTCATCGGCTACATTCCGGGCAAAGGAAACAATGTTATTGTAGTATCGGCCCATTACGACCATTTAGGGGTAGTAAAAGACGAAGTTTTTAACGGTGCTGATGACAATGCATCGGGAACTACAGGATTATTAAAAATAGCCGCATATTTTGCTAAGAACAAACCGAATAATACAATCATTTTCGCCTCTTTCGATGCGGAAGAAATGGGTTTACAAGGTGCAAAGGCATTTGTAGGCAATCCACCAGTGCCTGTTAATACTATTGCTATTGATTTAAACATGGATATGATCAGCCATAGTGATAAAGGTGAACTCTATGTATGCGGAACCTTTAAATACCCAGATTTAAAGAAATATGTTGATACCAATAAAACCAATATTAAATTGCTTTTTGGTCATGATGATCCAAAACAAGGTCACGATGACTGGACCAACCAGAGCGATCAAGGTGCTTTTAATGCTAAAAATATCCCCTTTTTATACTTTGGTGTAGAAGATCATAAAGACTACCACAAAGCGACAGATGAATATGCTACCATTACTAAACCATTTTTCAGCAATGCAGCAAGTGCCGTATTAGATGTAGTAAAAAACATTGATAAACAAACCGCCTTACAACAGTTGTTAAAAGATAAAATGATCATGATGGACAATCCAAAAAGATCAGAAAAATTTTAATTACCAATACAAAATAACCTAAACCTGCCCTATTCGGCAGGTTTTTTTATGTCTTATAAATTTCAAAACAAAAATTATTTAACTGTATATCAATTAGTTGCAAATTAAACTATAAAAATAGTTTGCAAACTACTTTTATAGTAGTAACTTCATTTAACCAAACTATAAAAATAGTTGCTATGATAAAAGAACTCACAAAAGCAGAAGAACAAATTATGCTCATCCTTTGGGAAATGGGCGAAGCATTAGTAAAGGACGTTATCGAAAAAATGAACGAACCCAAACCTGCCTACAATACCGTTTCGACGGTAATCAGGGTTTTGGAAGGAAAAGGTTTTGTTGATCATAAAGCCATAGGCAATACACACATTTACTTCCCCATCATCAAAGAAACTGATTATAAACGTTTTGCATTCGACAAGGTAATGAACAATTACTTCGAAAATTCTTATGAAAGCCTGGTTTCTTTTCTGGTAAAAGAAAAAAGTATGAGTACCGAAGAACTTAATGAAATAATTCAATTGGCTGAGAAACTTAAAAAAGATAAATGATGAACTGGTTATATTATTTACTCGAAGCAAATCTATATTTCGCCTTATTTTATGGCTTTTATAGATTATTCCTCCACAGGGAAACCTTTTATGGCTTAAATAGAAGCTATTTAATTGTTACCTCCATACTGGCATTTAATCTTCCATTTTTTCAGCTGGGTTTCTTAAAAGCACCTGTAATCGAACAGATTACGATAGCCCCTACAACGGAAACGGTTATTAGCCAGGTGATGATTCCAGAAAATCTGCCTTTGGAAAGTTATCAACCGAGTATTTTCACCATTGATCATGCAGTTATTGCGATTTATGCTCTGGTTACCATTGCATTTCTGCTTAAAATGCTCTTTAACTTATCCAAAATTATGCGCATGCGTAAGCTACCATCTGTTAAACTCGAAAACGGCGTAAAACTAATCGATTTAAGGGATTCTAAAATTGCTTTTTCGTTCTTCAACCTCCTCTTTTTAGATCCACAGTTAACAGAAAAAAACACCATCCTTAAGCACGAACTGGTCCACATTAAGCAAAAACACAGTTTTGATGTGCTCTTATTCGAAATGATCCAGATCATTAACTGGTTTAACCCAATAACTTATCTCGTTAAAAAGGATATCAAATTAATCCACGAGTATTTAGCTGATGAAGAGACGACCAGGTGCGACGTAGAAAAGTACCAATATGCAATGTTTTTGATCCAAAATTCAACGGGGATCCAAAACCTAACCCTTACTAACCAAATATTCAGTTCATCGATTTTAAAAAAGCGAATTAGCATGTTAAATCAAGAAAAATCAGCAAGTTGGGCAAGGCTCAAACTGTTATTGGCACTGCCAATTACTGTAGGAATGTTATGTATTTCTACAGTGGCCTTTACAAAAGATTACGGATTTGTAGAACTGATGCCTGAGAAACCAAGTGCTCAATTGCCACCTCAACAAGAAAAACCTGACACTAAAGTAAAACGTATTCCTCCACCTGCCATCAGTAAAACGTATTTTCCACCTTATAAAAGAGATAGTAAAAACAATTATGTTTCTTTAGAAAAAAGGCTCATAGTTATTAATGGAAAGGAAGTTGCAGATAAAAACAAATTTTATGGCGCTGCAGACGCTACCGAGATCAAATTTTTAAAAACTGCGGCGGCAACAGAAAAATATGGTAAAACTAAAGGACAATTTGGCGCTATAGAAATTACAGGAAAAAATGTAGCTTTCACTTTACAGCCACCTCTGGTAGATCAAATTAAGTTTCCGCCACCTGTTGTAAAGTTTGATGAACAAACTTCTTTTTATCCAAAAAATGAGTACAATGTTAAAACCAACAAGGCGACAAAACTGGAAAAAAGATATATCATTATTAATGGTGAGCCAGTAGATAATAATGAGACATTTTATGGTGTCCGCAATACAAAATCGGTAAAGTACCTAAGACCATTAGAAGCAGTAAAAAAATATGGAAAAGAAAGAGGTAAAAATGGAGCGGTAGAAATTACCGGTGATAACATTCAGTACGCTCCGAAAATATCTCCTCCGCCGCCCATAAATACAAATGACAAAAAACTCAATAATGTAGTTCTGTTAACACCACCACCACCCATAAAAAATAAAGACGCCAGTAATATTGTGTACCATCAGGATGTAGATTTAGATCGGAGTAAGGGAGATAAACTAATCATGCCAGAATCAGAAAAAAACAAAAAATCAATCTCGATATATAGTGACCGCGGTGAGAAAGTATACATTTCCCCAGATTATAAAAACGATTGGGACGGAAAGTTAAATGCGTTTTCCAACAAGGCAGTTATAGCAGGTAACTATTCTTATGAAGTTATTATGCCGCAACCAAAAGGAGAAAAAACAAAAGTTATAAGGGGCTACATATCAATAAAATAACTATTGCGGCACGTACACCACGTATTTCGTTTCAAAAAAATCTTCTTCAAAATAAGCTGAAAGCGGATATAATTCTGCTTTCAGTTTTGATTCTTTGATTTCTTCTGCCAGATCGCCACCTTTTAGATACAAAATCCCGTTGGGGATGGCATTCAACGAATCCTTTTTAAATTTGCCTTGTATCCATGGATAAAATTCGCCCAAGCGCGTAACAGCTCTAGATACCACAAAGTTAAATTTCTCTTTAATCTGTTCTGCTCTTAAATGATCGGCCCTTAAATTCTCCAAACCCAACGCAGAAGCCACTTCTTTTACCACTTTAATCTTTTTCCCAATAGAATCGACCAGATAAAACTCCGTTTGAGGGAACAAGATGGCCAATGGAATGCCTGGAAAACCGCCACCTGTACCTACATCTAAAACCGATTCGCCGGCTTTAAAAGTACATACTTTAGCTATGCCTAAAGAGTGTAATACATGGCGCTCATATAACTCTTCAATATCTTTTCTCGAAATTACATTAATCTGCGCATTCCAAAAGCTATATAAATCGAACAATTGTGAGAATTGAGCAATTTGTTTTTCACTTAGGTCAGGAAAATATTTTAAAACGATATCGGGTTTTACATCAAGCATATTGCAATTACTAAAGGATTATTGAATTATTTCCAGTTAACTTTTTTCTTGCCAAATAAGGCTAAAAATCCGTTCAGGGTTAAAAACAGAAACAAAAGTATGTCTAAAATCGGGAACCACCAACGCAAATCGCCATAGTTTAAGCGTTTTAGCAGTTTTGGATAGATAAAACACCTGATGATGATGCTCAAACCAAGAATCCCCAGAGCTACATATTGGGCTTCGCGGCTAAAAAACATACAGGCCGCAAAAAAGGCATAAAACAAAAACTGAAATAAAATCTGAAGGCTCAAAATAAATTTATGCTTCGACTTATATAGCTTACCCGCTCCAAAGTGACGTTTCTTCTGTCTCAGGTAACCGCCCCAGGTTTTATTGGGCACGCTCCAAACATGGCTGTCGCGATGTAAACGGATCTCAGTATTGTACTTATTGGCATGTGCATTTACAAATAGATCATCATCTCCAGACGGGATGTGCATATGTGCAGCAAAACCCTTATTCTTAAAGAAAAGTGTCTTTTTATAAGCCATATTACGTCCAACACCCATGTAAGGCATTCCTTTCAATGCAAAAGATAAATAGTTAACCGCTGTAAAAAAGGTTTCGAAACGGATCAATGCATTTAAAAGGCTCCTTTTTTTCATATAAGGTGAATAGCCCAACACAATTTCTGTATTTTCATCCGCAGGCGGCTGCATATCCATCAGCCAGCGTTCAGAAGCAGGTTCACAATCTGCATCGGTAAAAACAAGCCAATCGTACCTGGCAGCCTTTATACCCATCGTTACCGCGAATTTTTTACCGGCGATGAACTTATCATTATCTAAAATTTTAACCACTTTTAGATTACGGTATTTCTTCTCCAGCTGCTCTAAAAACTCCTCAGTACCATCCCATGAGCGATCGTTAACCACCACAACCTCAAATTCCGGATAATCCTGATTAAAAAGCGAAGGAAGATATTGCTCCAGATTTTTAATTTCATTTCGGGCACAAACGATTACACTTACCGGTTTTCGGGCAGATAATGGCACCTCTTCGATGCTTACATTGGCCAATTTTAAATGGACAAATAGTACATAATAAAGCTGAACCAGAAGGCAAAAAGCCAGTATCGAGAGCAGGATAATTTCAAGCAGGGTTAATATCACGATGGTAAAATAAACAGGCGCAAATTTCTCATTTTTAATCTGTAAAACACTTTTATGTGGATAAAAAATTAAACAAAATAATGCCCTCAATTTTTGCTATTTTTGGCAGATTTTTGACGAGAAAAAATACATACAAACCGTTATCATCAAAATAGCAATTAGTATCTAATAAACGTATTTTGGTGATAATAAGCTCCTCTGAAAACTGGAGATAAATAAATAAAAACAGATGAAATTTAGTTTACAGGCTAACGATCCACTATCTAAAGCCAGGGCTGGGACAGTAACAACTGCCCATGGCGAAATACAAACCCCTATTTTTATGCCTGTGGGCACTGCTGGAACGGTAAAAGCTGTTCATCAGCGCGAACTTAAAGACGATATTGACGCAAAAATCATTCTTGGCAATACTTACCACTTATATTTAAGACCAGGTTTAGACATCCTTGAAAAAGCAGGTGGGCTACATCAATTTATTGGCTGGGACCGCCCGATTTTAACAGATAGCGGCGGCTACCAGGTGTATTCTTTAAGTAAAGTTCGTAAAATTAAGGAAGAAGGTGTTACATTCCACTCCCACATTGATGGATCAAAACACCTTTTCACTCCGGAATATGCAATGGATATCCAGCGCACCATTGGTGCCGATATCATCATGGCTTTCGATGAATGCACGCCATATCCATGCGATTACACCTACGCTGCCCAATCAATAAAAATGACGCACCGCTGGTTAAAACGCTGCTGCACCCGTTTTGATAGTACTGAACCTAAATATGGTTTCGACCAGACCCTTTTTCCAATCGTTCAGGGTTCTGTTTATAAAGATTTACGCATTAAGTCAGCAGAGTTTATTGCCAGTATGGACCGTGAGGGTAATGCCATTGGCGGTTTATCCGTTGGTGAGCCTGCGGAAGAGATGTATGCCATGACGGAAGTGGTGTGTAATATATTACCAGTTGAAAAACCACGTTATTTAATGGGTGTAGGTACCCCGATCAATATCTTAGAAAATATTGCATTGGGTATTGATATGTTCGACTGCGTAATGCCAACAAGAAATGCAAGGAATGGTATGCTTTTTACCAGAAATGGCATTATAAACATCAGAAACAAAAAATGGGAGAATGATTTTTCTCCATTAGATCCGGAGAGCGATCTGCATGCTGATTTAGTAACCACTAAAGCTTATTTACGGCATTTGGTACACAGCAAAGAGATGCTTGGCGCACAAATTGCTACCTTACATAACCTTCACTTCTATTTATGGCTGGTAAAACAGGCCAGAGAGAAGATCATTGCTGGTGAATTTTATGAGTGGAAAAACAAAATGGTTAAAGTATTAGGTAATAAACTATAAAATGAGTCTGTTAAAAGGGAGAATAAAAATCATCGATCAGTACATTATCGGAAAATACCTGGGTACCTTTATTTATACCCTGGCCATTTTCGTGATCATTATTGTGGTGTTCGATCTATCCGAAAAGATGGATGACTTTATGAAAAGCGGCTTAAGTTTTTGGGGAATCCTTTCCAAATACTACGCTGGTTCTATTCCTTTTTATGTGAATATGCTTTCACCATTGATCAATTTTATCGCCGTAATTTTCTTTACTGCTAAGATGGCTGATCAGACTGAAATTGTACCGATTTTAAGTGGCGGAGTAAGTTTTAACCGCTTTCTATTTCCTTATCTGGTATCGGCCACGATTATTTTTTCAGCTAATTTATTATCCAATTTATACATCTTACCTTATACCAATACGCTAAAAAACAAATTCGAAAATACCTACGTCAAACGAAACGATCCTTCCACAAAATCGAACATCCACATGAAACTGGATGATAAAACCTATATCTATATTGATAATTTCGATAACAAAACAAATTCGGGATACCGGTTTTCTTTAGACAATTTTAATGGAGATATTTTAACCAAAAAGATCGTCGCCGAAAACATAAAATGGGATTCGCTTAAACGCAAATGGCAGTTAAGCAACTACTCAATCCGCAAGATTGACGGACTTAAAGAAACCATGATTTATGGCAACGGAAAGCTTAAAGATACCATTCTGGATATGCGTCCGGATGACTTCTCCGCCTACGATAACGTAGTCCAGAATTTAACAACCAAGGAACTCTCGGAGAAGATCAGAAAAGAAAAAATCCGTGGAACAGGCGTAATGAACGACCTGCAATTTGAAAGATACAAACGTTACCTGCACCCGCTTTCGGCCTTTGTACTCACACTCATCGGCGTGGCGCTATCTTCACGTAAAGTGCGTGGTGGGGTCGGTGTATCGTTGGGGATCGGGATCTTCATTAGCTTTGCTTATATCGTGTTTAATCAGTTCACCCAGATGTTCTCTACCAAAGGTGGATTACCCCCGTTTGCCGCAGTTATTATGCCTACGCTCTTTTTTGGTCTGTTAGGTTTTTACCTATTGAGAAAAGCGCCTAAATAGCGATGGAAGCCACCAAAAAAAACTTATTAATTCTTCACCTTACCGTATTTGTTTGGGGCTTTACAGGCGTGCTTGGCAAAGTGATTTCAATTGATGCTGTGCCAATGGTATGGTACCGGGTATTGATTGCAACCACTACACTTTTTGCCTGGTTTTTGATCACCAAGAAGAACATCAGGATTACCAAAAAGCAGTTTATCCAGTTCTTTTTAACCGGTGGAATTGTAGCCATCCACTGGATATTTTTCTTTCATGCCATCAAAGTTTCTACCGTTTCGGTTACTTTGGTATGCCTTTCTTCTTTCACCTTATTTACCGCAATATTGGAACCACTGATTAAAAAACAGCCTATCCAAATGGGTGATATTTTAATTGGCCTGCTGATTATTTTAGGCATTTACATGATCTTTAAATTCGAAGGACAATATACTTTGGGGATCATTTTTGGTTTGCTGGCAGCAGTGGCATCAAGTTTATTTTCAACCATAAATTCTACACTCGTACAGAAAAGCGAACCATCTATCATTGGATTTTATGAACTTGTTGGTGCGCTTTTCTGGATTACTTTATACCGTTTATATGACGGAACTTTATTACACACTCCCTTTAATCTGAGTGCTAAAAACTGGCTCTATCTGATCCTTCTTGGCACGCTTTGCACATCAGTTGCCTACGTTGCAGGCGTTGCCGTAATGAGAACCTTATCGGCATTCAGGGTAGCGCTGATTACCAATCTCGAGCCGGTGTACGGAATCGTATTGGCCTTCATTTTCTTCCAGAATAAGGAACAGATGACAGGCGGATTTTATATCGGCGCAACCATTATCCTGGGTTCGATTTTTCTTTATCCGATATATAAAAAAAGAAAGAATAAACTGTAAATACAAGCTCCAGAATCTTTCAGGTTTCGATAAAAACCATTTGAATTTTCCCATAGCTTTATACCAACTGGATCAATTTTCCAATCGTCCTATTATGGCCTGCTTCTCTTTCCACAGGTTATACAATGCTTAAAACTTCACAGTTAAATTTCCTTATAAAGACCAGGCAAAAACACAAGGAGAAAGCTTATCACAGCTCATCATCTTAATGGGAACCTGATCTCGTAAAGACATCGGGATGAGCTTGTATACAGATGCAAAAACAAACGAGCATACGCTACTAACCGACACCTTACGATAAAGATCCTGATGTTCAACTTCATCGCAAGGTCAGCCGCAATCAAACCATCAGAACAAAAAAAAGTTATAAATGAAGAAACTGATGAGCATTAAAAAAGCAATCGAAAATGAGCATTATTTACAACCATACTTTTAATGCCTCATCTCAGAAAATTATAACACAATCTGCGGGAATCCACTCTTAACTTTCTTAACTCGTAAATGATCAGAAAACAGTTATAGTCCTTTTCACCATTAAGGGATGAAGGACAAGATCTATGTTAAAGGAGTGATCCAGCATCGTTTAAAATCAATGAACTTAAGCGAATCAAACAATGGAATTTAATTACTTCTCCTTGCGTTTTTTAGTAAACTACGGAGATGCTCATTTATGTAATAGGATCAGATAGAGACCAGTAAACCCTCCATAAATAGCATTAAAATTTTGGCGTATTACACAAACTCAAGACTTAATCTGATAGCCCCACAGCCCAAAACAATCCAACAATGACAACCGCTTAAACTCCACTCACCAAAGCCCCAATAACGAACCAGAATTGGAGCCAAAATACCGGAGAACATAAGTACAAAAACCGATCAAATCAGCAGCTAACTTAAGTCAAAAATACCTGTTTAATTTTAAGCAATGCTCAAGCCAATAACCAGCCTATTTTTTCAATTGTGAAGCTTGTAAAAAGAATAAAATCTGCGACATCCATCAGCAAAAAACCTTCGCCTAATTGAACGGCAGAAAACTCAAAAAAAAGCAGCTAAATAAGATGATTTAAACGCTATAAAAAGTTCAGCCGATTCAACAAAAAACACCTCCAAAACAAACAAGAAGAAAGGCCAAAATCAAACTCAATAGTGATAATAGATAGGAGGTATATTCTATTGAAATTTTACAGCACTTGGATTTGCAGGTGCTTTATAAAAATGCAATAACTTGTTTAAAAATTTCAGTCTTCAATTCACAGTAGTTTTCGATAGTTATATAAACCTTCTTTGGGAATATGAAAAATACAGGTCACTATGTGATTGCCAGGCGCAAAAAACATGGACAAAAATCACTGCTGTAAAACCAGATTTCAGCATGCATTTCACCAGCTAAGAGAGAAAAAGCAGTCCACTCTCAATTTTGAAAGAACATAGACAAAAACAACAAAAAACCGCGTTTAAACCACAACAAACAGCATTTTTCAATCCTAAATGAAATTTCATTTAAAATACCCCGAAAACACCATTATTCACGAATATCGCCAGGAAATCACATTATAAGGCCAAATTATTATCGATTTCGGGAGCTACAACAACAAAAAAACATACAGTTTTCGTCTTCAAGATCAAATTTTAAGCAAGAAAATGGACGTAAAAACCATGCTCCAAACCCAATTAAAGCTATCAATTTTGGTGATCGAACGGGCATTTCGCTTTCCGATTATTGATCAAAATCAAATAGCAAATGTTAAAAAAGAGATTAAAGATCACCAAAGTACAAGCTAAGTAATCGCTAAAAAATAAAGACATTTTGTCACCACAATCTAATCCAGCGCACGCGCAAAAATTTTGAACGCCGCATTTAACTCTTACCTTTTGCCGCAAAACCCAACTGATATGATGGGATGATAATGCAAAATTTAGACCACCTGAATTTAATTTTAAAGCGGATTATCCGAGCTAAAATCCTGACGATTCTTTCCACATTAAAGGCCAAAAAATATCAGCAAAAACTCACCAAATAAAGAAACATCTTAAGCCATCTCCTTTGCCTTGCCGAATTTAAAAAACCATACACAATTTAAAAAAGGCGTTAAAATTTTTAAAGAAAATCGATTAATAAGTGTAAATTAAATCAATAAAATCAAAGCGATTAAAAATGCTGACTTGAGCGCAAATCAGACATGAAAATAAACAAAATGTAACGGCAAAATCAACAAATTAAGGATTTATATAAATTTTATAAACATTTAAAAATCAATAAATTAAATAATTTAACATCAATTAAAAATTTATAAATACCAGCAATTGCAAATTTCAAAAAACTAAATATTTTAGCAAATAATTTAGATGAATTTAAACATATCAAACAAGAAACTAATTATCAAGTATTTAAGCGCAATTACTTTAAGTTTAACATCACTATCGGTTTTTGGACAGATTTTCAGCACTGCGCAAAACCCCCTTAGTGTAAAATGGAACTACATTTCGTCAGGTGGCTTTAAAATCATCTATCCGGAAGAACTGGAGAAAGAAGCTCAAAGAATGGCCAATACCCTCCCCTTCATCTATACTAAAATAGGTCTTGGCTTAAGGCAGGAAAAAACCTCCATTCCGCTCCTACTACAGAACCGTGGAACGGTAGCAAATGGCTTTGTACAGCTTGCTCCAAAGAAGTCCGAATTCTATGCTACACCACCTCAGTTTTTCGATAGTCAGGATTGGTTGAACAACCTTGCCGTGCACGAACTTAGGCACATTGCCCAGTTTGACAAATTGACAGGAACACAAGCACACCCCTTCCCTGAGCTGGTTTACTTCGCTTACTTTGGGGCCGGCATTCCCACCTGGTTTTTCGAGGGTGATGCGGTAGTTAACGAAACTTCCCTGACCTATTCGGGCAGGGGCCGGCAGCCCAACTGGATCATGCCTTACCGGACTTCCATTTTGGAAGGCAAAAAAATCTCTTATAGCAAAGCTTATTTTGGATCGAACAAAGACGTCACGCCAGGCTACTACCAGACCGGATATCTGATGGTGTCAGACATGAAAGAAAAATATGGTCAGTTCATTTCCGATAGCTTACTCGGCGACATCAGAAAAAGGCCCATAAGACTTTACCCATTTTCACAGAGCCTAAAAAAATTGACAAAACTAAATACCAGACAATACTTTCTTTCCACCCAAAACAAGCTTGCTGAAAAATGGAAAATACAGGAAGAAAAATCGATTACCGAAAGCTATGAAAGCCTAAATAAAAAACCAGCTTTAGCTACCGATTATTTCCTCCCAGTCCGCTTAAATCAAAACCAGGTTTTGGCATTAAAAGAAAGCAAGACTGACGCGCGTTATTTTGTTATTATTAATGAAGATAAATCGGAACAAAAACTATTCGGAATAGGCTATCAGGAACAGCCGTGGTTCAGCTTAAAAAACAACCTCTTAGTTTGGGATGAAATACGCTACGACCCCCGATATAAACAAAGGAGTTATAGTGTAATCTGTTCGTATAATTTAGAGACCAAAAAATTCAAAAAATTAAGCAGCCAAAGCAGGCTCTTCTCTCCCAGCCTTTCTAGTGACGGAAAGAAAATTATTGCAGCTAAAGTGGAGCTGAACAACCAGTTTAATCTCGTAGAATTAGATGCCAGTTCCGGAAAGATCTTAAAGATTTATCCAAATCCGGCGAATGAAATTTTACAGACGCCATCCTTTGATCAGTCTGGAAACAGAATCACCTATATCAGCGTGACTGAAAAAGGAAAAAGTTTATGGCTGATTGATGGGGATAAAAAATCGGAGCTGATTTCGAACAGCAGACAACAATTGAGCCGACCAATTTTCATCAACGAAAAAATTATTTTCAATGCCCACTTTAACGGCATTGACAATATCTACAGTATAGATCCTTTTTCAAAAAAAATAAATGCACTCAGCACTTCAAAATACGGAGCCTTCAACCCTACCGAAAGCACTGATGGCAAAATCATTTTTAACAATTATAAGATCAATGGTTATGAAATTGCCGAAGCAACATTAAAAGAAAAACCGGTTGGTGAAGATAACTTTGTAGATTTTTCTGTCGCTGCAGAAAAGCAGGAAAACGTTGGAAACGTTTTTGATCAAATTCCCGACCGCACCTACCAGTCTAAGCGTTATCATCAGGCATTAAACCTGTTCAGTTTTCACAGCATTATTCCGGTTATCGATAATGAATATCTTTTCGGACTCGAACTGCAATCGAACAACCTGCTCAACACCATGGACGTTTATACAGGTGCAAAATACCACCGCGATTTAAAACGTTTTGAGTACACCGCAGACATCAGTTATAAGGCGCTTTACCCGGTGTTCAGCTTGCTATATCGCAACCGCCCGAAAAGAACGTTCTACAGAGCTAAAAACGTGACACAACAAGGCGATTGGCGGGAAAACTATATTAAGCTCAATGCTTCACTTCCACTCTCGTTTAATGCACGAAATGAGACCTATGATTTTACGCTCAACGCAGCCACCAGTTTTACGCAAAGGTATCTGCCCGAAAATATGCTCAGTAACTTCATCCGTGAACTCAAATTTCCGGTGGAATACAATTTTACTTTCAACCATAGCGTGCGCACTACTGAAAGAGATATTGCTCCGAAATGGGCACAGGTGTTCAGGGCAACTTACAACCACCAGCCCTTCGACAAAAATTTAAAGGGAGAAATTCTTGCACTCGAAAGTTTCCTTTACTTTCCGGGGCTCGCCAAAAACCATTCCTTTTTAGCGAGCTTCAATTACCAAAAAGCTAGCGGTGTAAACCAGTACGCCACCGAGATCGCAACTGTTTATGGATACAACAACATCCTTGCAAAAAGTGTACTGCAAAACAGTCTGCTTTTTAACTACCGCTTTCCTTTTGCTTTTCCCGATTGGGAGTTAGGGCCGTTTGCTTATGTAAGAAATTTCAGGGCGGGTTTATTCTGCCATTACGAGAACATTGGTAAGGGCACTACCTTTAACGATCCGAAAACTTACGGCGTAGAATTAAACACAAGTGTAAACCTTTTGCGCTATCAACCTGTTGTAGATTTAGGAGCGCGGTTGGTTTTTGTTAATCAGATTTACAATCAAAATCCGATATTAGAGTTTTCATTTAATTATAGCTTTTAAAACCATGAGCGCAAAAACAATTTCCATCATTATCCTGACCGCATTGCTGACCATATTTTTGATGGTAAATACCGAAGCCGTTGATTTCGACTTTTTGGTTACCACCGTTCCTGTATCTAAACTCTTGGTGATCGGCATCTGTATCATCATCGGTTTTATTATTGGCTTCGTGGTGGGCCGTCCGCGAAAAACAGTGAGTAGTTATGATGATGAGATCGAAAGACACCAACCAGTTTCGAACAAAAAAGAATTGAGTGATGAGGATAGAGACTACATTAGCTAGTGCCGGGACCAGTAGGGTTTTTGGATTTCAGGATCATGGCTCTTAAGATTTCGAGGTTATAATATTTTAGGACTATTTATTCAAGATGTTTCAGTTAATGGATTTTAAGATTTATAGCTTATTTAGTTTTAATAGAAACATCCCGATTTCATACAATAATTTTTATTTGTTATGATGAAATATGGGGATTTAACTGGCCGAATTATTGGTTGCACAATGCAAGTTCATTCATTTTTTGGCTAGGTTTTCAAGAAAAGATTGATCAAAAAGCCTTGGGTATCGAAAAGAGGATAGAGCAATTGCCCTACAAAGAAGAAATGACGATGAATATTTTTATCGTGATATTAAATTGGATACAGAAGGGTAGATTTTTTTGTTGAGAACACAATCATGTTAGAATTAAAAGCAGTATCAAAATTGAATGATGCCTATCTTGTTCAAGCAGTTAACTATCTCGAAACCTATAAACTACCTGCAGGATCACTGATCAATTTTGGAAGCAGGAGATTAACTTTAAGAGCGTTTGCAATACGAAACATCCGGATAACATGAACTAGGATTAATTCGGGATTCTAAGATTTATCTGAAATCCTATAATCTTAAAAATCCGGGCTGATCGCGGTCATGATCTCTCCGTAAAGCAAACCGCTACCTCCGCCATAATGCTGGATAATTTTCAGGCCTGGCCTTAAGGCAAGAAGTTTATTTTTCAGTTCGGTTTCAGAATCCTGATCGATTCCATTTCCCAATAAAACCAGATCAATGTGCTGTTCTTTGCAAATAGAAATGGCTTCTTCATTTTTACAAACACATAATCCCTTCCATTCGGGCCTTGCATTTAATAAGCGGTTCATTACTGCGGTAATTTCTGTATCCCGGCCGATATAAAGTATGGTAGTTTGCATATTTTTAAATTTAAAAGAATAACACAGATCGAAAAAAAATCGTCATTCCGACTGAAGCACCGATTCTTCATCGGCAGAGTAGTGTTTGGTCTCTACTCCAAAACTTCTCTTCCAAAGGAGTTCCTTTGGAACAATACAATCGAAATGACGATTCTTCTAATTTAATTCATTTCCATCGGAACATCCATCAATAAAACCTCTGCATCGGCAGTATTGGCTTTAAAACTGATGCTGTCTGTATCCCACACGCCCAATCCGTCTCTTTTGCTCAGCACCTGGCCGTTAATGCTTACTTCGCCACTGATGACGAAAGCATAAACCCCGTTTCCAGCTTTTTTAATTTTATACGCTGTTTCAAAACCTTCATCAAACTTACCTAACGAGAACCAGGCATCCTGATGGATCCACACACCGGCATCATCCGCATTAGGCGATAAAATCTGCTGAAAATTATTGTGTCTTGCAGCAAGATCTAAAGTTTGCTGATCGTAACGTGGGGTAACGTTTTTCTTGTTCGGGAACAACCAGATCTGTAATAAATTTAACTGTTCATCTGCATTTGCATTAAATTCACTGTGGCTAACACCGGTACCGGCGCTCATTACCTGAATTTCTCCGTTTTTAATCACTGCCGAATTCCCCATGCTATCTTTGTGCGCAATTGCACCTGCCAATGGAATGGTAATGATTTCCATATTATCATGCGGATGAGAACCAAAGCCCATTCCACCATCAATACTGTCGTCATTTAAAACCCTTAAAACTCCGAAGTGCATTCTTTCAGGATTGTAATAGTTAGCAAAGCTGAACGAATGGTGTGCGTTTAACCAGCCATGATTGGCGTGACCGCGGGTGTTTTCTTTGTGCAAAATAAACTGTGACATAAATTTCCTTTCTTATTTATGATACAAATTTACAGCACTGCTGCTTCCCGAGCATTGATGTAGGGTAAGAAAAGGTATAGTGTATGACGTTTGGCGCTAAGTGGATGAAAAACCTGATGTACTAAGGCCTGTGCTTTGCCAGTACTGCATCGCTGTTAAGCTCCCTCAGTGCATCCAAAGCTATCCAGTTCGCTTTTTTATTGTTTTGGTTAAGAATATTGTTTGCACTTTCTATTGCGTACGGATGCAGGAAAACATTTCTTTTCCCAATCTGCCGTAATGCCCAGTTGATGGCCTTTTTAACAAAATTCCGGTTATCGTAGGCTTCTCTTTCGATGATGGGCAAAAAACCCAGAAAAGTTTCGTCGGGTTCTTTTTTAAGATGCACCGCAGCCTCGGCCATTAGAACAAAACCAGTCCGTTTTACAAATTCGGCTTCAGCCTGGGCAAACTCAAAAACCTTCGGCTTAAAATAAGGCGTTTTAACGAAAAGATTCCCACAAGCCTGATCACATATATCCCAGGAGCTGAAATCTTTTGTCCACGCGTTTATTTGCGCTTCTGTTATCTGTTTATAATCGCCGATAAAGGTAGCCAGCAAACGTGCTTCATGAAATCCGGTTTCCCAAAGCAACAAAGACAGTTCCTGACTTTTACCGATCTGCTTGGCCAGCTTTCTGATATTCGGTACGCGTATGCCAAACGCTTTAGAGGTATCGATCCCAAAATGAGCCATTTTCTTCAGGTAATCAGGCTCGCTGATGGACCGGAGCTCGGAAAGAATGAAATCGATATCGTTCATTACACGAATTTAAGTTTTTTGAGGGACTTAAGAAATTATAAACGCCTGCAGACGGATAAAACTCCGGAAGCCCGGTCAAAACAATTGATCTATACTCCCAATTACTAAACATAACCAATACTTAACACTTTTTCAGTTTTAAGTTTATATCTACCTCTTAAACTTGCTTTAATTTTACATAACAATCAACCTTAAAACCTATGCAAAAAAAACTCACCTTAATGCTACTGTTCTTTTACGCAATAACCGTATCCTGCAAAAAAAACAACTTACCCGAAGAAAACCTCAATACCGCAAATTTGAGGAAAAATGCGCTATCGGCCATTACAGCAGAAATCAGTGCCGCCGCAAGTGTAAATGCCTACACCAATACCTCAAGTTATATCAGCACCGGTTTTTCATTTTTAAACCCAACACAATTGGATAAAAACCGCCAGGCCATTGGCGGCAGTGCCTACACTGAGGTGTATGGCTTTAATGTACCGGAAGAAAACAGGGTAAGGGGTATCAGATGGAATGAAGATGATGAAACCACCTCGATATGGCGTCCGCAGGGAATTGCGGGTTTCTCCAGAAATGGCGTACGCTATTTACTGGTAAGCTGGTACGCCAAAGATGCCGCAGAGAGCAAAGGATCAAGGATAACCCTTATCGACATTAGCCCAAGTTCGGCCACTTATCTAACCTACAGGCACATTTTATTGGTACAACCTACCCTGCCAACAGGAACTTTAGATTATACGCAATATGGCACCTATGCGCCCTTGAATGTACATGCAGGTGGTATAGCTTATTTTAACGGTAAAATTTATCTGAGCAGTACAAGCCTTGGGTTAAGAGTATTCGATTTAGACAAGATTATCGAAGTAACTTCAGGAACCGGCACCGAAAATAAGTGTGGTAAAGATGCCGGCGGTAATCTTTATGCGTTTAATTACCGTTACATCCTGCCACAGGTAGGTTATTATAAAATCAATGATGCTGATCCCTTTTCAACCGTACAGGTAAATTACGAAAACAATCAATTGTGGACGGGACAGTATTATGCCGGAAGTGCCGATGCATCTATTGTACCTAAAATATTCGGGTTTCCGATCAATGCTGCCGGCGAAGTTCAAAATTCGGGCATACAAACGGTAACCCCCAAAAACAGCCTCTTTGCTTCTGATCATGCTCATGGCATTCAGGGCGTTTTCAGGAAAGGAAACAGGACCTGGCTTTCGTGCACCGGATCGCCAAGTGAATCGTACGGATCTACTGCCCGTTTGGCCAGATACACCGATGGAGATACCAATACCACCAGATACAGATGGCCATACGGTGCCGAATCTTTATATCTTGAAACGCAATACAATTATTTATGGAGCTTAACCGAGTTTGAACCCAATGCCGGAGCGAAAAATGGCAGTCAGGTTAACCGCTGCATATTTGCCGTAGATTTTACAAAATACGAATAGAAACCATTAGTATGTAAAAAAGAGCGTGTACCATCATATCATGATCACGCTCTTTTTTTATGGAGCTGAAAAACCAAGCAGATATACCTGATTTTTATAAACCCGGGGAGACATGCCGGTAAGTTTCTTAAAAGATTTGGAAAAATAGGAAAGAGAATCGAAACCGGTTTGCGTGGCTATGTCTGAGTGGGCCAACTGGCTTGTAGCCAATAAATGTTGTGCCCGCTCAATTCGTTTGGCAAGTATATAATTTATGGGGCGTTCTCCGGTAAAAATTTTGAACTGGCGGGAAAAGTAATCCGGATGCTGGTTGACACGCGCGGCAAGGCCAGTTACCGATAAATCCTGATGTAGGTTGACCAAAATATAGCCTACTGTTTCGGCGATTTTAACAGGAACATGAGGTAAGCTTTGTCTGAGAAAAAGCTGGGCATGAAGAAAACGCCCGACCAATTGTAGCAATATACCTTGGGTTTCCATATAAGTGGCTAAATTCTGCAAATTATTAAGTTCCTGATATTCTCTGTAAAAAATGTTCTTTTCATACACTCTGGGATCATCAGACCGGTTGATCCCCCGCCCTGGATTAATTTCGAGCAAACGCTTAAAAAGATCAATATCCAGTTGTGAAGCCTTAATTTTTAAGATGGTCCGGCATTGCGCGAAAAGTGATACTCCGCTTGCGGACTCTTCAAAAAACTGGACAAAATACTGGCTTAAATAACGAGTGCAACGCAGGTTGCATAGGGTAAAACTTGGTATGATATAAAGATATCCTGGTTCAAGTTTTAAAAAATTTACCTGATCGGATATTTCACCTGTACCATCGTCTATGTAATAGATGCGGTGATAAGGGCTGATGACACTTCTATAATCCCATTTGCTCGTGAGATGGACATAATCTACATTTAGTAAAGAAAAGGTGTTTTGCAATACTCTTTTTACCATGTCTAAATGTCGGATTTTTACAACAAATAGTCCAATTTATTTAAAAATACGTCGGATCAGTTATTTAAGTTTGTTACAACAACCAAATATACGACCACATGGCAATCACCATCCCCCAACATCTTGCAGGCGATTATATGGAGATCCCAAGTGATTTAAATATCTAATGATCATCAAAATGAAAAAAACATTATTAATAGGTCTTATCGCATTTTCCCCAATGGCGCATATAATGGCCCAAAACCTAAAGGAGAAAAATGGGCAGGAAATCTTTAAGCCAACGGACGAATCATTAAAACAATACAAATACCCGGATTGGTTCAGGGATGCAAAATTTGGAATCTGGTCGCATTGGGGTCCTCAAGCCGTTCCACGCCAGGGAGACTGGTATGCAAAAAACATGTACCTGCAAGGTAGCCGTGAGTATAAATATCATATTGCAAATTACGGAGCACCTTCTAAGTTTGGCTATAAAGATCTTATTCCATTGTGGAAAGCCTCGAAATGGGACCCCGAAAAACTGATGCAATTATATAAGAAAGCGGGAGCCAGATATTTTGTATCTATGGGATCACACCACGACAATTTCTTTTTATGGAATTCTAAAATCCATAAGTGGAATTCGGTAAATATGGGGCCACATAAAGATGTTGTTGGCTTATGGCAGAAAGCGGCAAAAAAAGAAGGCCTCCGATTTGGGGTCTCCGAACATCTTGCGGCAAGTTTCAATTGGTTTCAACCAAGTCACGGAGCGGATAAAACCGGGCCGTTTGCAGGTATACCATACGATGGACGTGATCCCCAATACGCTGATCTTTATCATTTACCTGCCGATTCGAGTAATATTAATGAATGGCTGACCAATAATAAAGGCTGGCATAAAAAATGGCTGGAATATGTTACCGAGCTGATTGACAATTATCATCCAGATCTTTTGTATTCTGATAGTAAATTACCATTTGACAGTACCGGGCAACGCATGTTGGCGCATTATTACAATCAGGATATGGCTAAGAATAAAGGCAAACTAGAAGCCGTTTACACGCCTAAAGAATTCTCGCAAGGTAAATGGGTACAAGATGTTGAACGCGGTGTAATGGATTCGATTAGCGTATTCCCCTGGCAAACCGATACTTCGATAGGCGATTGGTACTACCGAACCGGACAGCAGTACAAAAGTGCTGATGAAATTGCCCAGCTCCTCATAGATATTGTGAGTAAAAACGGTAATCTGTTGATCAATATTGTGCAAACCCCTGAGGGAGATCTGGAGCCTGATGTAGTAAAAATTGTGACTGAAATTGGAGAATGGACGACATTGAACAGTGAAGGTATTTATGCTACAAGACCATGGAAAGTATATGGAGAGGGACCATCAACCATTAAATCAAATCAGCAAAAAGGTCATTTTGGGGGCTTAACAGATACCCGCGAATATCAACCATCAGATATTCGTTATACCACTAAAGATGGTAATCTCTTTGCCTTCTGTTTAAATACACCTCAAGAGGAAATCAGGATGAATTTGCTCGGTGCGAAATCAAAATACCTTGATCAGCCTATTGCCTCAGTTACACTTATAGGTAGCAAGAAAAAGTTGAAATGGGTGCAAGAGGATGATGCTTTACTCATTACCAAACCAGCCGATTTTCCGACCTGGAAGGTAACATGCTTTAAGGTAATGTTTAAAAAACCATAAAACGATTAGCATCCGCTTAAATAAATGGAATTTTATAAGTTGCCTGGTCAAAAATGCCGCAGAAACAAAAGAGATTGCAACACTGTAGTGAAAGTCCAAAGGGTGTCCAGCCTTTGGACTTTACTCTTAATTATTGATTAAGCTAATGCCTGCTCAATATCGGCTAAAATATCGTTAATATGCTCCAAACCAATTGATAAACGAATAGAACCCTGTTCGATACCCACCTCATTCCTTTGCTCTTCTGTAAGCTTGCTGTGCGTACTGGTTGCTGGGTGTGTAGCGATTGAACGGGTATCGGCAAGGTTTGCTGAGATCGAGAACATCTGCAAATTGTCCATAAATTTACGGGCCGCATCAATGCCGCCATCAACCACGATCGTTACAATCCCCCCACCCTGTTTCATCTGTTTTTTGGCAATTTCGTACTGAGGATGAGAAGGCAGGAACGGATATTTCACCAGTTTAATTTTTGGGTGCTTTTCTAAATATTCGGCCACTTTTAAGGCATTTTCACAATGACGGTCCATACGGATCGCGAGGGTTTCTAAACTTTTAGATAAAATCCATGCATTAAATGGCGATAAAGCTGGTCCGCTATGACGGGCAAAACCAATCACATCGGCAATCAGCTCCTTGGTACCTAGAATAACACCTCCCAGTACACGGCCTTGCCCATCGATATATTTGGTAGCCGAGTGAATTGAAATGTGTGCGCCAAGTTCAATGGGCCGTTGTAAATATGGTGTAGCAAAACAGTTATCAACCACCAATAATTGATTGTGTTTTTTAGCCAGATTACCTAAAAATTCAAGATCAATAATATCGATACCCGGGTTTGACGGTGTTTCGACAAAAATCATTTTGGTATTGGGTTTGATTAGTGCTTCCCAATCCTGTGGTTTATCCAAATCGGCATAATCGAAAGTTACACCCCAATTCGAAAAAACGTTGGTCAATAGTTGGTGTGTAGAACCAAATACCGATCTACTCGAAACAATATGATCGCCATTTTTCAAAAATGCACCAAATGTGGTAAAAATTGCGGCCATACCTGTAGCTGTAGCAAAGCCATCTTCAGCACCTTCCAGAAGGCACATTTTTTCGATAAATTCAGATGTATTTGGATTTGAATAACGGCTATATACATTTCCCTCTTTTTCGTTGGCAAACAAGGCACGCATTTCTTCTGCATCCTCAAATTTATAACTCGAAGTCAGGTAGATGGGTGATGAATGCTCTTTGTGTAAACTGCGTTCGGTTTGAGTGCGTATAGCTATGGTTTCAAAATTTTCGGATTTCATTATATTGTAAGATATGAGTATTGAAATGTGAGACATGAGATTGGAGATGTGAGACATAAGATTTTAGACCTTAAACCTTTTACCCTACACCTTAAACCTATACCTTACACCTTATTTATTTTATAAGTAAAATTAATCGTTGCCGAACGCCCTAAGATATTCGATACCGAGCAATATTTATCAAAGGTCATTTGTAGTGCACGTTCTACTTTTTGAGCGCTTAAATCGCCGAATAAATCGAAATGAATATCAATTACATCAAAAATAGGTGGCATTTCTTCCTCTTTTCTGGTTGCGTTTATGGCAATTTTGATGTCATCAAGAGGCTCTTTTTGTTTGGTTAATACATTTACCATATCAATCCCGCTGCAGCCCCCTAATCCAATAAGCAACATCTCCATTGGCCTGAAACCTTTCCCTTCGCCACCAATAGCGGCTTTTGCATCCAACTCCACAGTAAAACCGCTCTCGTTTTCCGCTTCAAAATTAAATTTACCGCTCTTGCGGATCAGATTTATGTTCATTTTGTTAGTACCGAGTATTAGGATCAAGGATCAAGACGCATTTGCTTTAGTCTTTCTGCTTTAACCTTTAAGCTCTATTTAAATATTATAATAAACTAAGTTGCTTTTTTCCAGCTCGTGCAATTTAACCGGATGGTCGAAAATTGCAAAAACCGACGAACCACTGCCACTCATTAAAGCGAATGTTGCGCCTGCATCGTATAAACTGGTTTTTATTTGACGAATTTGGGGATATTTAGCGAAAACGGATATTTCGAAATCGTTGATAACCTTATTTTTCCATGTTGTTGGATGCAAATGTATGATTTCTTTTAACGATTGCAAAGGTTTTTGCGGTTTTACATGCGCATAAGCATCGGCCGTGCTGACGTGTACAGGTGGTTTTACCAAAACTTTAAACCAGGCTGACAAATCTATCTCACATTTTTCAAACTCATCGCCTTTATTAAATGCATAAACAGGTTTGTTTTCTATAAAAAAAGCACAGTCTGCCCCCAATTGACGGGCGTAACTTTCCATATGTTCAATAGATAAATCTAAACTAAATTTCTCATTCAGTAATTTAATTAGAAAAGCACAGTCTGCCGATCCTCCACCCAAACCCGCACCCACAGGGATATTCTTCAACAAGTTGATCTGCTGTGCAGGAATATTGTAATCTTTTTTCACCAGTTGATAGGCTTTTAAACAAAGATTATCATTGGCATCACCCGGAATATCGATTCCATGGATTTTGCAGGAGGTTACTTCAGCGTCCGTAATTTCAACAGCATCTTTGATATTGATTGGATAAAAAACAGTTTCGAGATTGTGGTAACCATCAGCACGTTTTTCGGTGATATTTAAGCCTAAGTTTATTTTTGCGTTGGGAAAAGATAGCATGTTAGTCCTGAGTCGTGAGTCTTAAGTCCTGAGTCCATGGTGCCGAAACCAGCAGCCAACCCATTTTGCAAACATACAAACAAGTAGCCAATATTAAATACACCGTAGACCCCGGCTTCATGTCGGGCTGATACGTAAATATCAGTACAATGTTAACAATTCACCAGTGTGTATAAAAATGATTTACAACACCTGATAAATTTTAGATATTTGTAGTTTATTAATTATTTACAATTTGGAAGCCCTTAGGGGTTTGGGGTATGAAACAATATTTAGATTTAATGCAGCATGTGCTTGATCACGGCGCTCAAAAGCACGACCGTACAGGCACCGGAACAATAAGTGTTTTTGGTTATCAGATGCGTTTTAACCTGCAGGAAGGTTTTCCGATGGTGACCACAAAGAAACTGCACTTAAAATCTATTATTCACGAACTGATCTGGTTTTTAACCGGTGATACCAATATTAAATACCTTAAAGATAATGGTGTGCGGATCTGGGATGAGTGGGCTGACGAAAACGGCAACCTTGGTCCGGTTTACGGTTCGCAATGGAGAAGCTGGCCAACACCCGATGGGCAGCACATCGATCAGATCACCAATATCATCAATACCATAAAAAACAATCCCGATTCAAGAAGAATTATTGTTTCTGCCTGGAATGTGGCCGAAATCGAGAGTATGGCCTTACCCCCTTGTCATGCTTTTTTTCAGTTTTACGTGGCACCCCCTAACCCACTAAAGGGGGAAACAAAAGGCACACTTAGTTTACAATTGTATCAGCGCAGTGCCGATATTTTCCTGGGTGTTCCTTTTAATATTGCCTCTTATGCTTTGCTTACCATGATGGTGGCGCAAGTTTGCGATCTGGAAGCCGGAGATTTCATCCATACCCTTGGAGATGCACATTTATACAACAACCATATTGAGCAGGCCAACCTCCAATTGAGCCGTGAGCCTAAACCGTTACCCACAATGAAAATCAATCCTGAAGTGAAAAGCATCTTTGATTTTAAGTTTGAGGATTTCACTTTAGAGAACTACGAAGCGCATCCTCATATTAAAGGAATTGTGGCGGTGTAGTATTTGTTCAATCGTTCATTGGTTCAATAGTTCATTAGCAACGTAAAATAGTATATATTTTAAATCATCCCTTATAATTAATTTTATCAATAGAATAATTATGAGCTACAACAAACTTGAAGATTTGGAAGTTTACATCCTTGCAGAGAATTTATCAAATGAAATTTGGGACGTTACCACTAATGGAACTTTTTCGCAAAAGATACCATTGGCAAGCAGGTTTGTAGATCTGCAGACTCAATAGGTGCAAATATTGCTGAAGGTTACGGACGTTTTCATTTTAAGGAAAATAAAAACTTCTGTTATTATAGCCGTGGTTCGATCCTGGAGACAAAATCGCTTTTGAGGAAAATGAAATAGAACCCTGATCACAGATAAAGAATATCAGGATCTTTATAAAAAATTAGAAATCATTCATATTAAGCTTAATTCTTATATAAAATTTATAGGTAAGGGTTCTGTTGGTTCAAAGCAATGAACTAATAAACGCATAAGCGAAATGAACCAATAAACAAATGACCAATGACGAATGAACCAAAAAGCCCTTCGCTTTCGATAGCCGTAGCCGTAGGCGAAAATTTTGCAATCGGCAAAAACAACCAGCTTTTATGGCACATGCCAGCCGATTTAAAGTTTTTTAAACAAACCACCTCCGGACATACTGTGGTGATGGGCCGTAAGACCTTTGATTCAGTTGGAAGGCCATTGCCCAACCGCAGAAACATTGTGATTACCAGGGATACTGAATTAAAAATAGCCGGTGTTGAAGTGGTAAACAGTTTAGATGAAGCATTAGCCATTACCAAAACAGCTGAAAAACCAGTATTTATTGTGGGTGGAGCCGAAATTTACAGACAGGCATTGCCCAAAACCTCTACGCTTTATTTAACTACCATCCACCACAATTTTGATGCGGACACTTTTTTCCCTGAAATTAACCGCGAAGAATGGAAGGTAATTAGCAGTGAAGCACATAAAGCCGACGAAAAAAACAAGTACGATTATACTTTTGAAGTTTTAGAAAGGATATAAATCAAACCGTCATTAATCAGCGCCCGTTTTGTAGGGTGGCTTCGTTCTCCGCAATGATGAGATCTCCAAAGACCACCACAACTGCCAGCTAAACCCGATTGGAAAGGATGCCAATTTTCCTTCAAAATTGGCAGGAGGCAAAGCGGGACCGAACCAAAGCCAAAAGCTGCTGCACCTGCTTTCCCAATTATTTGTCAGCATTATCACGTGGGTATTTGGTAAAACGATTATCGGACAGAAAACGAGATTATTGCCTGATAAAAATTATTGTTAATAAATTATCAATTAAGGGGTTCTATAATTTAAAAATTTAATTAGATTTGCCGACTTGTTAAAAAACAGCGAAAGACAAAATTATTTTAAACAAACAATGCAAGGAAAAGGTTTTATTAAGTTTATAGCGATAGTATTGGCTATCGTTTGTGCGTACGCACTTTCATTTACTTTGGTAGCATCCAAGGTGGAAAAAGACGCAAAAAACGCTGCGAAGGGTGATTTGGCCAAAGAAAAGGCTTACTTAGATTCGATGAGTACCGTGAAAGTTTATCCTTTAGTTGGATTTACCTATCAGGAGGTAAAAGCGAAAGAGATCAATTTAGGTTTGGACTTAAAAGGCGGAATGAACGTAACGATGGAGATATCGTTAGCGGAGCTGGTTAAATCGTTAGCGGGCAACCCTACTGATGGTAACTTCAACGCAGCAATTCAAAACGCACAGACAAAATTAAATGCCGGTGGCAAAGACTACATCAAAATTTTTGTTGATGAATTCGAAAAATTAAGCCCTGGCGTTAAACTTGCAGATTATTTTTCTAATCAGGATAACGCATCTCAGTTAAAACCTAGTGCAAGCAATGCAGAAGTTGAATCTTTCTTAGAGAAGGAAGCAACAAGTGCAATCGATCGTTCGTTTACAGTTTTACGCTCTCGTATTGATGGTTCCGGCGTTGTAAGTCCGAACATGCAAAAACAAGAGGGTAGTAACCGTATCTTAATCGAAATGCCAGGTGTGCAAGACCAGGAGCGTATGGCGAAACTTTTACAAGGTTCTGCCGAGTTACAGTTCTGGCAGGTATACCAGGTACAGGAAGTTGCGCCTTTACTAGAAAACATTAATAAAATTTTAGCGGCAACATTAAAAACTGATGCGCCTGCAAATAAAGATACAACTGCCGCTCCTGCTGCTGGTGGTAAATTAGCTGGTTTAGAAAAAGCAGCTGCTAAAGATACTACTGCTAAAGGTGGTAAACTTGCAGGCTTAGGTAAAAAAGATTCTACGGCTGTTAGAGCCGAATTGGCAAAATCTAACCCACTATATGCTGTTCTTAATCTTCCAATTTATCAGGGCGAAAACGGACAACAACAATTAATGCCAGGTGCAGTTGTTGGTATGTCGTTACAAAAAGATACTGCAAAGGTCAACAACTACCTAAAACTTCCGGAAGTTGCTGCATCTATTCCATCTACGATGAAATTTATGTGGAGTGTTAAACCAAGGGAAGGTTCGAGAATTTTCGAATTATATGCCATTAAAGTGGTAAGTGCCGATGGCAAACCAGATTTAGGTGGCGACGCGATCAGCGATTCGAAAGATGATTTCGATCAGCACAACAAGCCAGAAGTAACCATGTACATGACCAGCGAAGGTGCTGCTAAATGGAAAAAAATTACTGCTGAAGCTGCTGCTGATCCAAACAACAAAAAATCTATTGCTATTGTATTAGATAACCAGGTTTATTCTGCTCCAACCGTACAGAACGAGATTGCTGGTGGTGTTTCTTCTATCACAGGTAACTTTACCCAAACCGATACTAAAGATTTATCAAACATTTTAAAAGCTGGTAAATTACCTGCTCCTGCGCGTATTGCAGGTAGCTATGTAGTTGGTCCTACTTTAGGTGCACAAGCTATCCACGATGGTTTAATCTCATTCGTAATTGCCTTTATCGTAATTTTAGTCTTCATGGCTTTATATTATCACCGTGCAGGCTGGATTGCTAACTTTGCCTTGTTAATCAACTTATTCTTCATCATCGGTATTTTGGTATCGCTTGGTGCAGTATTAACCTTACCAGGTATCGCAGGTATCGTATTAACCATTGGTTTATCGGTAGATGCAAACATCCTGATTTTTGAGCGTGTTCGTGAAGAACTTGCCCATGGTAAAAACACGGCTACTGCAATTAAAGAAGGTTTTAAACATGCAATGCCATCAATCATTGACTCAAACGTTACCTTATTTATTCTAGGTGCCATCCTTTACGTTTTCGGTAGCGGGCCGGTTCAAGGTTTCGCAACTACTTTATGTATTGGTATCCTTTCATCATTATTTGCAGCTGTAGCGATTTCGAGAGTTGTTTTCGAATCGTTATTAAACCGCAAAATCGATGTAAGCTTCGATAACAGCCTAACACGTAATGCATTTAAAAACCTGGCCTTCAATTTTGTTGGCCGTCGTAAAATCTATTACATTATCTCTACCATCATTATCATTGCCGGTATTGGCATGTACTTCAAAAACGGCGGTTTAAACCTGGGTGTAGATTTTAAAGGTGGTAGAACCTATTTGGTTCACTTCGATAAAGCAGTTAACACTGAAGATTTAAAAACCAAGTTAAACCCTGTTTTCGGCAACGAAACCCCAGAGGTTAAAACTGCAGGTGAAGATAGTCAGGTAAAAATTACCACTACTTTCCACATCGAAGATCAGGACATTAAAACTGATAAAGTTGTAGAAGATGCTTTAAACAAAGGTTTAGCAGGTTCTAAATATGAAATCGTAAGCTCACAAAAAGTGACGCCGATTATCGCCAGTGATATCGTAAACGGTGCTTTCTATGCGGTATTGATCTCATGTTTATTCATGTTTATCTATATCGTAGTGCGATTCAAAAAATGGCAATATGGTTTAGGTGCGGTAATCGCATTATTCCATGATGTATTAATGGTATTGTCTTTCTACACGATTTTAGACGGTATTATGCCATTCTCATTAGAAATCGGTCAGGATTTTATCGCAGCAATTTTAACGGTAATGGGTTATACCATGACAGAAACAGTTGTTGTATTCGACCGTATCCGCGAGAAGTTAAAAGAATCCGGTAAAGAAGATTTACATGGCGATGAGCGTAATAACCTGATCAATTTCGCATTGAACAGTACATTAAGTCGTACTATCTTAACCTCGTTAACCGTATTCTTCGTGTTATTGGTTATCTTTATTTTCGGTGGTGATAGCATCCGTGGATTTATTTTCGCCTTGTTGATCGGCCGTATCATTGGTACCTATTCATCATTATGTATCTCTACTCCTATCGTTATCGATTTAGGTAGCTCAGCTGAGAAAAAGAAGTAAAAGATTAATAATCCTAAAATATATAAGCGTTCCGGGCATCCGGGACGCTTTTTTTATGTGCCATTACCATCAGGAAACGAAGACACGAAGTTGATCTTCTATATGTTTAATAATGGAAAAGCAAAGCCTGTAATTCTTCGCTTGCGATAGTCCTGCTATACATTCCAATCTTTTTAATTGGCACTGTTATGCTGAGGAACGAAGCATCTGTTTCATCGGTTTCAAATGCTTCGTTCCTCAGCCTGACAAGATGTTAGGGATTGCTACAAATTAAAAAGGATTTCCATTGCTATCAGGTTTATTTTATTCGGGACAGTGCTCAAAATTAAATAAAACTACGCTCCGTCATACCAACGTTATATCTTGATTATTATACTGGAATATCTGCCAAAACCTTATTCCCTAAACCTTTTGGCTACCTTTTTGTTACATTAGCGATAGATAAACCGATATAAAAATGGATTTACAACTTCCTAAAAGCGAATACCCTAGAGTAGTTATAGTTGGCGGTGGATTTGGTGGAATTGAGTTAGCTAAACGTTTAAAAAATAAACCCTTTCAGGTGGTTATGCTCGATAAGCACAACTATCATACTTTCCAACCGCTGCTTTATCAGGTTGCTACGGGAGGCTTGGAAGCAGATTCGATTGCTTTTCCTTTAAGGAAGATTTTTAAAGGACAGAAAAATCTAATTTTTCGGGTAACTAAGGTTACGGAAGTGAACGCAGCAGAAAACTGTTTGCAAACAGATATCGGCAGGGTTAATTATGATTATCTGGTGATTGCCACAGGTTCTACCAGTAATTTCTTTGGCAATAAAGAAATTGAAGCCAACTCAATGCCAATGAAATCAATTCCGGAGGCACTGGATTTAAGAAGTTTAATTTTACAGAATTTCGAAAAATCACTGATCGAAAAAGATTTGGATAAAAAAAGTGCATTGTTAAACTTTGTTGTAGTTGGTGGCGGTCCAACCGGGGTAGAAACCTCTGGCGCCATTGCTGAGCTTAAAAGACATGTAATCCCGAACGATTATCCGGAAATGGATTTGAGCAGGGTGAACATTTACCTGATCGAAAATTCGCCTGAATTATTGGGGGTAATGTCGCCACAGGCACAAAAGAAAGCCAAAGATTTCCTTACCGATATGGGCGTTCAGATCATGAACGAAACCAGGGTGCTGGGTTACGACGGACATACGCTTACGCTACAGGATAAGGCGCCGATTTTAAGTTCTACGGTAATTTGGAGTGCTGGTGTTAAGGGTGAAGTTTTAGGTGGTTTAAATCAAGCTGAAGTGGTTAGGGGTGGCAGATTAAAAACTGATACCCAAAATTTGGTGGTAGGCTACCAAAATATTTATGCCATTGGCGACGTAGCGGCCATTATTAATGAGGAAACACCAAACGGTCATCCAGGAGTGGCTCCTGCGGCCATACAACAAGGTCATCACCTTGCCAAAAACCTGATCAACATTAAAGAAAACAAGCCTTTAGAAAAGTTCAAATACTTTGATAAAGGCTCCATGGCCACCGTAGGCAGAAATAAAGCGGTTGTAGATATCGGTAAAATCCGTTTTCAAGGGGTTTTCGCCTGGTTTACCTGGATGTTTGTCCACTTAATGACTTTGGTAGGCTTCAGAAACAAAATTATTGTCTTTGTAAACTGGGTCTGGAGTTATTTCAGCTACGACAGGGGAACACGTTTAATTATCAGAACCTTTGCCAAAGACCGTAGTGTTGATTATAGAGACGAGGTACCGACTGAAGAGAAGGTTCATTAGTTTATTGGTCATAGCGATCCCCTGATGGATAATAGTTGATCGTGATGAGTTGATAGGCAAATGGTCTATTGTCAGTCCTAATGTAATTATCTTATCTGGAGTGTATCATAAATTTATATCCGTTTATGATGCACCATCGCTATCAACCACGTGACCATCAACTATCAAAACTTCAGCTCGAATCTAAAAATATTCTTTTCTTTGCGACAAACTTTGCGCATTTTGCGGTTAAACCAAAAATATGAGCCAGAATAAATTCAAATTAGTAGAATGCCCACGTGATGCCATGCAGGGTTTGCATGATTTTGTTCCAACAGCGCTAAAGGTTGAATACCTGAACCTTTTGCTTCAGGTGGGTTTTGATACGCTCGATTTTGGAAGTTTCGTGTCGCCGAAGGCCATCCCACAAATGGCTGATACAGCTGAAGTTTTAGCAAAATTAGACCTCAATAGCACCACGACGAAGCTTTTGGCCATTGTAGCCAATTTAAGGGGTGTAGAAGACGCTGTAAAGCATGGCGCGATCGATTACCTTGGTTTCCCTTTTTCAATCTCAGAAACCTTCCAGCAACGTAATACCAACTCCAGCATCACGCAATCCTTAACTACTGTTGAGGAAATGCTTTCGCTGTGTGCTAAAAACAACAAGAAAGCGGTAGTTTACCTGTCTATGGGTTTTGGCAATCCTTATGGCGACGAATGGAATGGTGAAATTGTAGAACAATGGGCTGATATTTTAGTGAGTAAGGGAGTAGAAATTCTGTCTTTAGCGGATACCGTTGGGGTTTCAACACCAGAAAAGATAACGAGTATATTGCCAAAACTGATTTCGAGGTTTAGCGGTACAGAAGTTGGTATTCATTTGCACTCCACTCCTGCTGAACGTTTTGAAAAGATAGAAGCTGCTTATCATTCAGGCGTAAAACGCATTGATTCGGCCTTAAAAGGCTTTGGCGGATGCCCGATGGCAGCTGATGACCTTACAGGCAATATTGCTACCGAAGATGTAATAGGCTATTTGAATGCTAAGGGAGAAAATTTAAACCTCAAGATGGATAAGTGGAATGAGGTAATGGCTTTATCGGGGGAGATATTTGGGTAATTTATTTGCCACGGAGCCACGGATCCTCACAGAAAATATTCTGTACCATCAGTGCCTCCGTGGCTTACTACATCAAACCTTCTTCACCATTTTAAAATGCTGTATTCCAGCCTCCTCAAACTGCTCGCCTTCGGCTACAAAACCAAATTTGGCATATAAACTCATGGCATCCAGCTGTGAGTTTAAATAAATGTAATGTGCATCTTCAGGTAAATCAGAAAGTGCCTCCGCTATTAGCGCACGGCCAACTCCCTGTCCTCTAAAATCCTTTAATACCGCAAAACGTTCCAATTTATAACCATTATCTGTTTTACGCCACCGGCAAGCACCACAAGGCTGACCGTTACTGGTGGCCAGAAAATGTACTGACTCATCTTCATGTTCCCATTCCAGCTCCGGCGGACAATTCTGTTCGTCTACAAAAACAATTTTACGTATAGCAAATACTTTATCTAAATCTTCGGGATGGTTAACTTTTTGAACGTGTAGACTCATTATCGTGGTGTTTAAAGTGTTTATTCGATTTTAATTTCATTTCATTGAGCTCTTTGGCTACATCTATGGAATGCGAACAATGAATATCGGCCTCTTTTTTGGCAAGTGTAGCAATCGTAACGTAAAATTTATGCAACTGGTCCAGTTCTTTTTCACTGAGGTCTTCAATATCCACCATACGGTTACTCGCACCCTGTTGAGCTGCAATTAATTCGTTCAATTTTAACTGAATGGCCTTACCATCTTTGTTCTGGGCCTTCTGAATTAAGAAAACCATCAGGAAAGTAATAATGGTTGTGCCTGTATTAATCACCAATTGCCAGGTTTCGGAGTAATTGAATAGTGGTCCTGTTACTGCCCATATAATTACAATTGCAGTTGCCGAAATAAAAGCAACCGAACTTCCTGTAAACTTTGTTGCCGCGTTAGCGAATTTTTCGAAAAAATTATTTTTCTTGGTTTCGTTTTTAGATTTTGCCATTACAATTTGTTTGCTTAAATATAACCATAAAACAAACAAAAGCGCCATAAGTTTTTAAACCTATGGCGCTTTTACCTTTAGCTGAAAAGTTGTAATGTTAGAATTATTGTAACCTTAAAACCTTAAAACATTCCATTAAAGCTTGTCGTTTACGTTGATACAGTTCAGGTCTTCGAAAGCAGTGGTTAAACGCTTTACAAAGGTTTCCTCACCTTTACGCAACCAAACACGTGGATCGTAGTATTTTTTATTTGGTTTATCATCGCCATCAGGGTTACCAATCTGGCCTTGAAGATAAGCTTCATTCTTTTTGTAATATTCTAAAATACCTTCCCAAAATGCCCATTGCATATCAGTATCGATATTCATTTTAATCGCACCATAAGAAATTGCCTCTCTGATTTCTTCCTGAGAAGAACCAGAACCACCGTGGAAAACAAAATTGATTGGTTTCTCTGCGGTTAAGCTGAATTTCTCCTTGATAAAATCCTGAGAATTTTTCAAGATTACCGGTTGCAATTTTACGTTACCTGGTTTATAAACACCATGTACATTACCAAAAGCAGCAGCAACAGTAAAACGAGGAGAAACTTTGCTCAATTCTTCGTAAGCATAAGCCACTTCGCTAGGTTGGGTATATAATTTAGAGCTATCTACATCGCTGTTATCCACACCATCTTCTTCACCACCTGTAACACCAAGTTCGATTTCAATGGTCATGTTCATTTTAGCCATGCGTGCTAAATATTTAGCAGAAATTTCCATGTTTTCTTCAATCGGTTCTTCCGATAAATCTAACATATGTGATGAAAACAAAGGTTTTCCGGTTTCAGCGAAGAATTTTTCACCGTGGTCTAAAAGTCCATCAATCCAAGGCAATAATTTTTTAGCGGCGTGGTCGGTATGTAAAACCACGGCAACACCATAATGTTCTGCCAATAAATGTACATGTTTAGCTGCCGATACAGCACCTAAAATACATGCCTG